>Ga0099797_100934_pt1 | contig 16962 bp, 26 predicted proteins | sample Uncmet_Sort48C_1_FD_89871 | JGI IMG/M metagenome (GOLD analysis project Ga0099797, IMG submission 89871) | Marine eukaryotic communities from CALCOFI LINE 67, Pacific Ocean - C012_Sort48C_1 | ecosystem: Environmental > Aquatic > Marine > Oceanic | place: Pacific Ocean: Monterey Bay | collected...
ACTTAAAACTTGCCCCCCCAAAACAGCTAGGTATATGTAAAAAAACAATTTTGAGTAACGGGACTGGGTCCGTTTGTGGAGTCGGGTCAGGGAGGCCATCATGAAACGATCATGGCGAGGCTATGTCGGAGACGAGATGCCTTGCCCTTACCTGCCGCTCACGGCAAAGCGAAGCAATGAAATCAATCTTTGGTGGGGCTCGCCACCGACTTTGTGGGGCTGGAGGCAGCACTACCACCTGCAGAACCCTACACCAAATAAACAAATAAACAAATAAACAAATAAACAACTAAACAAATAAGCAGACAACACTACAAAATAAACAAAGAAACAATTAAACAAACAAATAAACATATGAACAAATAAACAAACAATTGTTGTTTATTTGATTATTTGTTTATTTGTTTATTTGTTTATGTAATAAACAATTTGTTTGTTTGTTTATTTGTTTATGAGGCAGCACTACCACCTGCTGAACCCTAAACCCTACTGAACAAATTAGGGTTTGGGGTCTAGGGTTCAGGGGTCAGCACTGCCATCTCCTGAATGACTGTTCGAGGTTTTTGACCGATGTGCATCCGTGAGGGGTCCAATGGATTCGGGTCGAAAATTATCCCTAGATCAAAATGTATCCAATACGGTATATTCTGAATAATGATATATCGGAATCCGATAGATTATACACCGTTTTCAGATGTTAAGGAATGTTTACTTCAGGAATCGAGCCCTCGAAATATCAAATGATAAAACCTTCATGGGCACATGGGGACCCACGGGGGCCCAGTGGGGAGATTGGGTCCATGGGGCCCATGGGGGCCCATGGGCTACTGGGATGGGACACCACTCGCCGAGAGCTTAATGTGCCGTCAGGAATTCAGCCAGAACTCCAGGGGACGGTTGACACAAATAGTTTGATGGCGGATGTATGTTTTTAGCTCTCCCAACACAATGACACCACCTTTTTAAACCGTGTCTAAAGAATAATCTAATTAGAAATACCGGAAACCGATATATTGTGTAATTTAGAAGTCACCGGAATCCGATAGATTATAATTTAGAATATGTATATATATATATATATATATATATATATATATATCGGCCGAAAATATGACACCGAACCAAATACTTGTGTTTAAATATCCGGAATAAATTGCTAGTCCAGTTTAGGTTTTTGGCGGCCTCCCTTCCGCCCCGCCTCTCGGCAGCCCCTCGGCCCTTGGGGCCCGGTCGTTTGGCCATTTTAGGACTCCCTGGCCTTTTCACGCCCGGTTTCTTTCTTTATCCTACATTCCGTGCATGCTCGAGGTAGCGTTCTGACGAACTCTGCGAATCTGTACAATGCCGAAAAACGCTTAAACCGAAACCCCGTTGTTGGCCGATGTGCATCCTGTTTTTTGGCCGATGTGCATCCGAAACGGGTTCCAATGGATTCGGGTCGGACATTCATTGAATTTGCCGCTAGTGTTGTGTCCATGGGGCTGCCGAGAGGCTGCCGTGTTTATATATATATATATATATATATATATATATATATATATATATATATATATATATATATATATATATATATATATATATATATATAAATATATATATATATATATATATATATATATATATTTATATATATATATGTATATATATAATGTTAGACAGCATCCTGAGCACAAAGGAGAGGTCTCTCACCGGGCCAATCAATACCTGCATATTACTCGGACAGACACCTTGCGCATGGCAATAAACCATTCGATTTGGATTGCGAGCCTAAGGTTCGTTTCAAATTAGATTTAACACGAATGACACCCAACTAAACTTGAGGAATCCTTTAAGAAATCTAGGAAACTCTGTGGGGCCACCACTAAGTCATTAAATTTGAAATGATGCTCCAACCTAGCAAGCACCTTGGTTATTTCTTTGATTTTGATAAAGGACCCATTCGAATACTTCTGTTTTGTTTTTTCCCATGGACTAGATACCCCACATCCGAGTCCAGGTCAAGAAGAAAGTGGAGAAAGCTTTCATGCATGGATTTCCGAAATCATATGTTTTGTATTTGAATCATCTTGCTATATCTACTTTGATAGTGTTTTTTTTGTATCACATATGATTTTATGTGATGGTGCATGTGTATTAACATTCTATATGTTTTTGTATTTGTTGGTTTCGTTTCTTTACACATAATATGTTAGGAAGCCACTCTCAAACCAAAACCTCAGGGGCCCTTAGGTGCCTTCCAAAGCGGATTTCCATACATCAAAGCTCCCTCCACTTTTGGTCAATGACGCAGGCCATGACTCTTTGGTCCGCATAAAATCGGTCAAGAACCTGCGAACAACCCTAGCTCTGCCTTGGCATCGTCCTTGTTGGGCAAAAGCACGAGATGCCCTGCAGCATGATTCGGCGACTCTTCTGGCTGTTTTTTTGATCGTGCAGAATTTCGCTTCTGGGCAAACTCTTTTGGCTTGTTGAGTGCCAACAAGATGGGAACGTGGCCGAAAGGGATATAGATGCTCGATCCTGGCTTCAACAGAATACTCGGTGCCTTGTCCAAGACACCGGAATCTGCCCCGGCAAGTAAAACACCAAAGTCGCCACCACCTGCCTTCACCATGCTTGGGGAGGCAACTGCACAGCAGACAAAGCCTTGCAACCCAGAGATTATCATGCCCATACCAATGAAAGGCATGGCGATTGTTGAGATATCGAACTTGGCAACTTCGAGCACTGACAAGATGTGCCTGGTGTACTCCTCGCCCTGAATATCGAATACTTTCGAACCATCGGTGGGATTCCACTGAAGCCCTTGGCTCGTTGGCTCTGTAGCAACACCATGTGTTCCATCCTGGGCCAGAAGCTGAGCGATCTTTTTGTCTACCCAGAGCGGCTTGATCTTGCTTGATGAACTTGTGGATGGCTTCGTGCCAATGCGAAGTCTCATCGAGCTTTGCTGGCTGTGCCACGGTTTCCTGCAACTTTTCGTCTGAGCCCTCTGCAGAAAATTGCAATGTATAGTATGTGTGCTGAATGCCGAGCGCGTTCCGGGTCCACAAGTGAAGCCTGTACCGTTGTAGCTGCCCCCCTTGCTACCGCGGATGGACAAAATTTCCTTTCCAGGGCTATCTTTATGTAGTCCCGATCGTTCATCCAATCGTTTTTGCTCTTTGAAGCATCCTTCGAAGCTGTGCTTGCTGTGCTTACAATTTCTTTGATGTGATCTTGGTATTCTGGGAGTTGTGCCTCTGTGAAAGTCGTGAGCAATTTCTCGCACTTCTCTTTCTGGTCTGCCACACAACACGGAACAACCTAACTCATTGATTTCAGTAAGGAAATCCTTGAGGGCTGAATGCGATGCATTGGCCGCATCAATTGTGGCAATGAAGGGCCAGGATTTGACTTCACTGTGCTCCTTGTTCTGCTCATATAAGTTCTGGACAACCTCGGTATGGCCAACCCCCCTTCAGCTCGGGAATTGTGCAAGTCTATATATATATATATATATATATATATATATATAGCGAACAAATGAACACAAGTTACATAAAATAATGTTTCGGTTGCATCCCCGGGGGGTAATTCTGCACCTGAAGTTAGAGCTGACAATCTTGCCAAAATCAACAATACGAAATCGACCACATGTGTTCACCAAATGGTGGCACACCGGCTCCGGAAAAAACAGAGGATCCCAACACACATTCCTTGAAATAAACTAACACTAACGAAATGGCATAAAAATCAAGCAACCTGAAACAATGTAATTCAGCTTGAATGGGAAACGTTGGCATGGGCTGCAATTTGGTAACAACTTTTGAGTGGAAACATTTTTTTGCCACACACCTACTGGGTGCAAACAAATTACTATTATATATTTTCATCGAAAACTAATCGTTCGAACTTATGGCGGGGTAGTGAAATATAAGACATCAAAGGAACCAATATTATACGATAGAGAGTCCGTACTAATGTGCTTGACTTCAGAAAGGATCATAGGGCGAGAAACATGAGTTGGGTAATCGGACAAGTCCAAGATGGGGGCTGCCTTGGACTTCAATCGCTGTACTTTTGCAGCTGTTGGTCCCGATGCCTTGGTTGTCTTGCTCACATCGCTCCTTGTCTCATCTTCTTGTTGGTGCACCGCTTCCTCCCTCGGGCGTTTTGGGACCCTCACACATGGCTCTTCATGCACCACAGGCACCGCCACTGGAGCTGCAATGCGAAGCTTCTTTGGGGCAGCCTTCTCCTCATCTTCGTCGGCAGATTCAAGAATCGTCTGACCCTGACCCCTTATAGGAGGAAGAGTCCGATGAATCTTCAGCACAAGCACTTGCTGCGGGGCCTGGGGATTGCAAAGACGAGGGCGAACGAGGTGGTAACACAAAAGAACCTGAGCGGCCCCACAAACGAGAAGTTTTTTGCTGGGCTGCCTTTCTTAAAGACCGTCGAAAGCTGCATCCTCCAAAGACGGTCCACCCACTGCAACTGTCGGGCACTTACCCGGAATTATACCTCCATCCTTGCCAAGCAACAACTGATTCGCTTTGTCTGCACCCACCTCCAAAGTTTTCCCTACATCAGTAGTGTCACACAACACCACATCCTCTAAACTGATTTCCTTTGCCAATGGAACATTGACTGTCAAGGTGCCGGTTGCCATAGATGATCGGTAGTTCTGTGGATTGCTCTTTATCTGGACCATTTCGCCTTGATACACTTTTTGTTCACCCCCTCACCGTTTTAAAGTGTGCCTTGAATGACCACTTGTCCATTTCCACAACACTAACCTTGGATCTGGCGAGTCGCTGCCGGTGAATTTTCACGATGAGCTTCTTTGCAACCGAGTAGTCGGCAGGCTTACCATTCGCTGCTGCACTGTTGGCAATGTCCAAAGCGACCTTAGTTCTGTGCGCACGCCCCTGGTCATCCTCGCCCAACTTATCCCAAGCCGCTGATGCCTAAGACTGTGCAACAATGATACTCCTATGGAAAACCTTCCATACAAAAAAAAACGAAATACTTTAATTCCGAAATCTAGACTAGTTATTGGAACTGTGAGGTGTGTGTGTTTTTTAACAGTTTCGTTTTTTATGTTTAAACTATGTAAACATTAATGGTGACTGTTTTCGGACTTGTTCTAGCTTAAAATAGATTCATTGTATTCCAATTTTGGTGTGAGTGCCCTCATCAAGGCTGTTCTTCATTTATTATCACCTAACAAAACGAAAAATATTCCATGAATGTCAGACTGGATGCATCTGGATCTCGATGGCACTGTCGTTCTGCATTGTCGACGTGTCGGCCACATTCGAAATGCACTCTCTGGCAGTTCTTCCAGGTTCGCTGTCCGAAAAGGACAGGTTCCTCACAGTGGCGGCACATGTTAACCGAGTGCTCTGGCTGCCCTACCCCGGGACGGAAGATTCTGCTGGACTGCTCTGTGAGCCAACCTTGAGCAAAAAAGGGGGCCTGTTACACAACATGTTTTGACCACGTGCATATGTACTATGCTTCTTCTTTTTTGTGCTTCCCGAAAAACCTAATAATTTGAATTTCCGTTGTAGGTTTCCTACATTGGAACCATAGAACTACATAAGGACAATACAGGGATTCGAATAGTGGGACTGATGCTGTTGCCTCTCAAAACATGTGATGCAAACCCAACAAACCCAATCAGCAAACCCATGATTTGCCCCAAAGAAATTTATCAAGCCACAGGGCCACCAAGCCCCTGGCCAAGGCTTGCTAAACTTGGCTGCATCCCCGGTCCCCCCTTTGTATTTCAGCCAGGTCGAAACACAACCCAAAATAATTCAGCCACAAAAACATAAATTCAGCCACCAGAATGAAAAAGTCAGCCGGACTTCTGTCAATCCAGCCCAAAATCGGGGGCTGGCTGGAATTCAATTTCACCGCATTTCACCACCATTTCACCTGGCTGGAATTCCATTTACCTGGCTGGAATTTCATGTCACCACCATTTCTCCCCATGTCACGATCCTTTTACCTGGCTGGAATTCCATTTCGCTGGCTGGGGACTCATTTCACCACATTTCACCACCATTTCATCTGGCTGGAGTTCCTTTTCACTGGCTGGAGAATCATTTCACAACATTTCGCCACCATTTCACTTGGGTGGAATGACATTTCACCGGCTGGGGAATCCCCTAACTTTTTCAGCCACTTATGCATAAGTTCAGCCAGTCTATCTAGCCTTATAATTATATGAGAAGAATATACTAGCCCTATACAAATATAAAAAGCATATACTGCGTTTTTTTGCATTTTCCTGTGACGCCACACAAAAAGGATTGCTCCATTAAAAACGATAAAAATCACATTAAAATCCTCCCTGTGCAGGTTGAGCTGCCCATCGATGGCAGCAACACTTGGGGCCTGCCGAGGGCCAACTGCCCCACCAGACTCAATGACCAAATCTCGCCAGGCATGCAGAAATGCCAGGGGCTCTACAGGACCATGCCTGCGAGTTGAAGCCCCTGTGACTAACCGTTTCTTTTCCCAATGCTTCCCACCAAACTTCAAAATCCAGATTGTATACTAGCCAGCACCTCTTGTGGGCACATAAACATCCTTGAACACACTCCTGATACCCCCGACAGCTGGATTATATTCCCGAAACCTTCGGGTGCCAATATTTTGCCTGTCGGCCCGGGCTACAATAATTTCATCTTCATCATCCTGCCTTTCAGGGGGGGGGGGGGGCACTAGGCACAAGCTGCACACCCGAAGCAGAAGCAGAAGCAGAAGCTGAACTTGGCGGTACCGGAGGATGTGGAGCAACTATTGCCTGCTGTCCACCAGAAGAATGCAAGGGCTCGGGGACGTCAGCGATCGGCACGAAATCAAAGGCCACAACTTTAGGCTTAGGTTTGGGCGTTGGTTTTGGCAATTGTTTCTTCAGTGTACAACAGTACCAGCAACCACGATTTCACCACCATCACTGCTAACCTCATCAGCATCCTCCTCTCCGTTTCCAAGGCAAGTACAGGGTCTGCATCCATCAAAACATTGCCATATTCCTGGGCACTCCGAAAAGGTTCCACAACCTTACCATTCAAAAGACACAGGTAAAACTTTTGGCTGGCATTGCTTGGAATGGCTGAGGTCAAATGCAAACGACGTGGCAGATCCAACAAACATTGCAAATACTGTTTCTGTTATACACCGCCCCTGGTATCGCAAATCATTTGCTGAATATTCCCTGCGTCATGCACCCCCCGGCCCCGAGGATTTTTTGCTGCCAACCTGCCAGATTAAGGGCTCGCAATACCATTACTGTGGGGCAGTCTTTATCAAGTAATGGCATAGCAGGACTCGCCCGAGCAGAATCAGATAAGGCCTGGCAACCGGCAGTGGGACTCGGCTGAACACCACCCCACTCCAAAAGCTTACCCTGTAAAACACAGGAGCAATGTCATCTGGCACAACCCACATGGGATCACAATCTGCCAAAAAATGCAAAGGGCCTTGCTCCTGCGAATATTCAGACCACAAAGACAAAAGCTGCACGAATAAAGACAGCTTTGCAGTTTCAGATTTATCGGTCGAGGAGTGTATCGTAGTTATGGTTCTTATCCGCCTCCGACCAGATTTTTTATGGATGACCTGGAACACCTTGGGACTCGGGGACAGTGTCAAAAACTAATGGCTTAAAAACATAATTCAAATACTCCATTACCATCTCCTCAGTTGTGTGTTGGGCAGCTGGCAAAACAGTTTCGACAAGTCCAGGTTTAGAAAAAATTGGGGACCAATCCTCCAGGGATTTTTCGTTCATACGGTAAACCTTATCGAAAAATGCCCGATTGCCTATTCGAACAGGTGTCCAGGGATCCCTACCAGTCTGCAGAATCATCTTGTAGTGGGTCCACTCGTACCTGACAACCTGCCGACCAAACTCACCCATTTTCTGCAAAAACACCTTCATCTGTTTGACCGAACCTTGGAATCGCTGGCTTTGAGCAAGATATGGAGTTTTGGCACCGGGACAATGATTTTTTGTTAAATTTGTCCCGCTATGGTATCCCTCCCCAGCAGATTCGTCAAGACAAGCATGTTTAATTAACTAGACCTCCCTCCGTAATGCATCACTCGCCTCACCACCATCTGCAACCACCTGCATGTCTGCGCAAAGCTCATCGAACAACAGAACCGAAAAAGAACCATGAGCATCCCTCGGTACACTTCTAAACTGCTCCAGACAATCGGCCGCCCCATCCCTATCATCGGCATTAAAGAAAGCCAAAGGTATTGAAGATAGATATTTAAACCGGGTCACCAAATAAGCCTAGGAGCGTCGCATCTAACTAACTAGCCAGGTATGCAGCTCGCCACCCCCCTCACAATCCGAGAGGGTCAAGCCGGCAGCATTTTTTTAATCGTCCGAATATGCCTTAACAATTTTCCAAACTCCTCGCAACCGCCTGCCGTTCTGGCTACACTTCCAAAATTTCAGTCCTTGTGCTCCTTCCTCCTCGTGGCACTCACAAACCATACCCCACCTCCTCAAAGTCTCCAAGGGTTTAAAAATAAAACTATAAGAACAACTAATCCACCTCCACAGCTGAGGGTTCCCACATGCTTGCAACACCGATGCCAACAAATCCGCATCCTGAACGTTGCCAAATAAATCTCTAATTAAAAACTGCACTTACCAAGCTCGAAGCCACCCCACTGCTTCAAACAACCGACCATCGTCTCATATCGATCGCCGTTTTGCAAAACCGGCAGTAAACTCCTTGAGGATTCTTCCAGGTTTAATTCAGGGTTCCGAACCACTCGAACAAGGTGTTGCCTGTATCCCTGCATTCTGAAAAATCTACAGAGGGCTCGCAACGATGCCAACCAAGAAGGGTACGAAGGGAAATCCTTGCAAACATCCTTCATTATATTCCCCAAGCTATGGCTACATCCCCCAATCCTCGAGGACCTCTGCATAAGCCATTGGCCGAAATTTACAAAATTACCAACATCAGAAAGTGGTGTGCCTGCGACCCATCTCACAAAGGCTGGCAAAATGTCACGAATAACCATGATTTGAATCTCCACCCCATAATCTGTAGTAATGGACCGCAACTTGCTGAAAAAAATAATACAACCGATCCAAAGCCAAGCCGACTATCAAAAAACTGCCCAAACTAATGCTATCGCGTTATTCTGCAAAGTGGCCCTCCCATACGTCAAAATACTCCCAAGCAGCACCTTTCGATACACCCCCATCCAACGATATAATCGATAAGCATACCTTCCAATTCAGTGCCTACTACAGGACTAGCATCAGAATACATGGTAATGGCATCCAGGGCATCATCTTCCATCCAGGACCCAAACTCCCGCCTATCCATACACATGGCAACAACATCAAGTCTGGCTCGGGCTCGCTCCAATTGAGATCTTCGCACATCCTGAGAATCCTCCCGAGGTGCAGCATCAAAATCCACAGAATCAAAAACTGCTGCATCCTACAGAGCCTCTGAAAACAAACGAGGGTTTGTTTAAAGTCGTGTAAAAGCGAATGCCTGTACCTGCTTCACCGGATCGATCCTCACAACTTTTGCAGCCTTGCGAACACCCGAATAAAAGTTATCCGACAAACATTCAAGCTTTCTTTTCGATGCCGGTAGGTCCATCAACGAGGAAAAAACAGCAGGTAAACTGCATGCAACACGACTCGAGGACGCCACACTTTTTGGAAGTGTTGGCAAAGATGCACACCACTTTCGAAAGGTTTCCAAATCAGAGTGCCTAGGAAAAAAAGACTTGGCCCGCATCATCGACAACAGTGGCACCTTGAGAAAAACCCACCAGCTGTCAATCCCCCTGCCTCCGACGAAGTCAACAAAATCGCTCGCCGAACTGTAATGCCCAAACGTCGAACGTAAGCCGAAACTGTTTCCCCTTGTTTCTCAGCAGTATCAAAAGTATCCTCCTGCAAAGACCTCCTAGACCACCTTCGCAACCTTCCAGCAGCAACCAGCAACTTTTGTTCAAAAGGGTGCAACTCGCCGACGGTGTAATCGAGCCATCCCAAAAATGCCCGTTTCCCTGAAGGTGCAGTTCGATCAGGTACAGCATCGGACCCCAGAAATTCCCAGTCGAACTTAATAATGCCAATAACATCCACCATTGCAGCATCATCCATCTTGCAAAATGGGTCGCCGCCAAATGCAATAGGATCAGAAATACAGTGGGCCACCACCACCAGTGCGCAAAAAAACTATGGCGAAGTACAGTTTTCCCCCGGGACCGTATTGGAGCAACCACCTCAGTGTGACCACCACCACCAGCAATAATCATCTCATCCTCCTCATCATCAGCATCATCCACAGCAACAGCAACACCGACCACATCGGGGGGGGGGTGCACCGGCTATGATGATTTCATCATCCGAGGACATTGAGCCAAAACTGCTACACATAAGAAGAAGTACATTGTATGCATACAAATGTCCGACTTTGCCTAACAACTTGTTGGAACAAATTCAAACAACCGAACACCGACACATAGATTCACCATGTGTTTGTTTTTGTTTGGTTTGTTTGTTTGTTTTGACAAAAGTTAGCAGCAACAAATTCAGCCACGACCTCAAAAAATCAGCCACCTTTTTGAAATTCAGCCAGAAAAATGGACTGGCTGGGAGGCTGGCTGAATTACCGAAATGGTGGCTGGGAGCCTGGCTGAATCCCAAACGAGTGGCTTAATTTAAACCAGGGACTCTACACGTTCACGTGCTACGAAAATGTCTACAGCAGCAGGCACGAGTTGGGGCAGCAGAAATGCAATGTTGCCAAGCCGCCTACTACGTCTCAAAGCCCTCTTCACAGCCTGCGCAATAACGATCGGAGGGTCCAGCAAGCAATCCAGGACAACACCATCATCACATAAGATTGCCCTGCCCGACATAAACGTCCACCCAATCCTGGACGCTGTGGCCACAGCAGCAGTGGCAGGTCCTGTAACCGCAACCCATCGAGCTAGCCCATTTTCTGCAAAGACTTTGGACTTGGCTTCAACAATGGCCTCCTGCATCTGCCAGGATGCCAGCCAACCCTGTCAATGGGACATGGCCCATTTATATAATCAGCAAATGCGCACCGAAGGCTGGATCCACGGAGCCCCTTGCCCCATCAGCAACGTAAAGCACTAATTCGAAATTGTTGCCTCCAGCCTCGGACGATACGGCTCGAGCCACAAAGCGCCTCGCCCTGCAGAGGTGCTCATTGAAAAACCCAGTGGACTCGCTTCCATATGTGATCATGGGTGTGCCAGCCGCTCTGACAAGGGCAACAATGTTGATTTTAGAGCGCCTCAATTTACGAATCCTGGGGAACCCCTTGTTGAAAACATCTATCCTGGCAGCCAGAAATTTCACGCATCGACGCCTGCCGCCACCAGCTCCGACGCCGAGGAGTTTACCACTGCGGACGGGCGTGAGCACTCCGGTCCTGCGAGCCCTAGCTGCATTGACGGCCAGTAGGACACTCGAGCCCACGCAAACCGACTTCTTGATGGAAACTTCCATGTCGAGCTGCACCTTGAGGTGGTGGACCATGTGGTCAGTGGCACCGGCAAGCATGGCTTGAGCAGCAATCCTGGACTTGTGGGCAGACTCCAGCGTTGCATCATCTACATGCAAGGTTACCGTCACAAGTGGCCAGGCGGTGAGTGCCAGTGACAACCTATTGCATGTCAATTCGGAATTCATATGTTGCAAAGCCCGCGCCAGCAGTGATGCCGCGTGCTGTAACAATAAGCCTGGAATAAGCACCATCAGCACCCAAGGTGCGAAGTAATCTGTAGGAGGCCAAAGACAGCCGCAAGGTACACATGCACACCCCAAGCCTGCAAGCAGCAGAAACTATATGATGGTGTGGTACTTTTTCAAAGGCTTTGACCAAGGCAAGCATAGCCTGCCCGAACTGCATTCTATCTCTGGCTGCCGCCTCCGCCCTGTAAGAGAGAAGCCAAGCCGCTCGTTGAGCACCCATGCCCTTACATCAAAAAAAAAACATGGCTGACTCTGCCAAGGGAGCCTCCCAGTCGCGGCAACTTGCCATGAGATTCTCCAAATGCGTATCAAGGTTGGGAACAATCCGATAGGCCTTCTGCCCTTATCGCTCTTTGGGATAAGCGCAATCATGACAAGGTTTAGCCCTGCTGGCCACTCCCCAAACTTCTCGGCCGCCGCGGAGACCATGATAAGCCACATAAGCAACCCATCAGATAATCTGGCAAGGGCACGTGGTGCAATATTGTACCCCCCCAAACCAGTGCGGATAGGAAATGACATAGCTGCGCTGCGAATGAGTGCAACCTGCAAGGCCGCTGGGGGAGGACACTCCTCGTCAACCACATGGGCGTTGTATAAACAGTTCTCCTGCCAGAATCTGGCCCAGCTGTCGGCATCCTGCTCAACAGAAGCCTGGTCTCCAAGTGGGACTTGGTACAGCGAATGGTTCCACAGCCTCCGACTGCACCAGTCTTCGTCGAACAACTGAAGCTGCTCCTGAGGACAGTCCTCCTCAGGGATTGCCTCCTTGGCATGAATGACACCAATGGGGCTGCGAATCCAACCGACTGACTCCTTCACGAATAGGAAGGCTCTTTTTGTAGGCTGCATTATGAGGCCACTGGAGCTGCAGCATTCGCCATGTAGCCACCGACTCCATTGCTTGGAAGCGCTGGCTTTGGTAAGATGGTCAAGCCTATTTGCCTTAAGACGGGCTATGTGCACAAGGCAGAAATGGCTTCCCCATCCCGACATCCCTCATTGAACCAACAAGCCAGGCAAAAACAATCGCCCCGCACTCTTTGTCCTCAGAGTCGATGGCCCGCATCAGCTGGAAGGACTTGGCTATGTGCCTCCTCAGAACGGCAGGCGCGGACCTAGGCTGAGTAATCTGACCCAGCGTGATGGATGCAGCTTCATCGAATCTCATGGCAAGTTGCCGCGACTGGGAGGCTCCCTTGGCAGAGTCAGCCACTTGCTCAGCCAGGGGTCCAGCAGCCGGAACCCAGCGAAAACGGAGGGCATGGAAGTTCGCAAGGTCATCAGCAAGGGAGCGCCACTCTGTGCATGTCGCCTGATGCCAAAGTAATGTGGGCTCGTTGAGCTGTTCAAGGGTGTGTATGCCATCCGGAGGCATGGCTTCGGGATGAGGCAGAGGCCAATGAGGGAAAACTAAGGGAACCAGCTTGGGTCTGACAATTTGGCAAACTAAATGCCGCCGAGCCTCTCCTCTCAAGAGAAGCCGTGAGGGAAAATGAGGTGAAAGACCCCCGTCATGAAAACGCTGAATGCCAGCAACTGACGGCAAGAGTCCCCTGCAGACTACGAAAAAATCATAGGTGCTCTGGTTGCATGTGGGCAGCGTGGGGGCCACAATCACCCCATCATCTACGTCAAGCCAGCCAGAGGCAGCCAGCAACTGGGGGGTGACATTCCAGTCACATCCGGACCATGGACCTCTGAGCCTGCCAATGCCAGCGGCCGTCTCGGCGAGAATGGCATGGTTGGACTCAGACATACCCTCACTGTCTTTCAACCATTTGGATCCAATGTGTATCCCACCCCGAAGAAAACCCCCTAAGCCATGCAAAACAAATGCGGTGCTGAAAGTCTTCATTGACGAATTCATGCGGCGTTGAGCCAGTGCCACGCCGAGCGCCAACAGCACAGCCACCAGAGGCTCTGCCTGCACCGGTGGTTTTGGCGGAAGAAATCTTCACACCGGAAGCTCCTCACTCTTCATACCGGAAGCTCCTCCATGGATATGTGGCCGCTTCGTCTCCTGGAGAAGCACGAAATCAGCCGAGCTGCGGGGCAGAATTGCCTCCTTGGCCGAATCCCAGCAATGTCCATGGAGCCAGCGGAGCCCATGGGTCCCATGGGGCCCGTGGGCCAAAGCCGGCCGGCGGCCGGCGGCCGTCGGCCGGCGGCCGTCGGCCGTCGGCCGGCGGACAGCCGCGGCGGCCGCCGAACAGCCGTCGCGGCCGGTGGCTGGACGGCAGGCGGACGGCAAACCTCTTTTACATCCAACGTAAAGGGCACCAATTTGGTCCACCAAACCGGCGCAATTAATCGACAAACATATACAAAGATAACACATATTTCAAATTGCGGGAAAAACGCAAATGGAGCCGTAGCGGACTTTACCAGTAGCTGCCAACGCTCACCAGAGGTCCAATCCTCTGAACGATATAGCCACCGTCATCTTCCTTTGTCGGCACATTGAGAATAATACGATTGATACAAAAGTTGGAGGTAAGTCAACATATTTACAAAACAATCATAACATATTGTTGATTTCATGGGTGAGCTTTCGAGGGCTAAACAAAAACATATGTGTATAAATATATATATGTATATATATATATATACGAACATATATATATATATATGTTTTTTTTGTTCTTCGGTACCGTGCCAAGGTCGGAGTAGATGTCCTATAATGCCTAATATTCTGCAAGCAAACGCAAACACACTATCAGACTGAGGCACTCCTAACTGGACTTATCTGTGCACAACTTGCCTCTGGCGGACCGAAGGCTCGTTGCTGCAAATGTGGTGTAATATACAACCGCCATTATGATCGCCACATGGTTAGGCTTGCCGGGGACTTGGCTTCCGATGGCTTGGGACATATGACCTTCTTAATGGGAACTTTACCCTGGAACAGCCTTCTCAACCTCCCCTTTTGCGCTGGGTAGGGTGGTTTCACTTGGCACTCCTGAGTGAGTCGCACCACCTTGCCAACGCCATAAGAGCTCTCCTCACTTCCCCACTCCCAAGAAGTTTTTGGGCGGTGGGGTCATCCCTCTAGGGTTTGGGTTTGGGTGTGCCCCCTTGTGGTCGCCCAGTTCCCCGGGCTCCTACTGGTGGTGGTGGCCCTTGTCGCGGGTCTTCCCCTAGGGGTGGCTGCCCTGGCCCTGGCTCTGGGCTTTGGCTGTGTCCCGACGGTGTCCGGATTTCCTCCATCACCAATGGCTGCTCTACCCGTGGTTGGGCTCCAGTAGTATCGGCATCACCTTCACTACCGGCTGCCCTGTTCACTAGTGTGTCCCCTTGAAATGCCCTTATGCTCCCTATGGTGCCTACCTGGTCGGCTGGGCTGAATGGTGTGCACGAGAGGTGAACTCCCGGGGTGACTCCAAGTGGGGCCGGCGGCTGCTGCGGTGTCTCGATTTCTTCCATCGCCACTGGCTGCTCTACTTGTGGTTGGGTGCCAGTCGGCTTCATCTTCACTACCGGCTACCCTGTTCATTAGTGTGCCCCCTTCAAGTTTCCCTATGCTCCCTTTGGTGACTACCTGGTCGGCTGGGCCGACAGGTTTGCCCGAGGGGTGAGCTCCCGGGGGAACTCCGGATGGGGACGGCGGCTGCTGCGGTGTTTGGATTGCTTCCATCCCCACTGGCTGCTCTACCCGTGGTTTGGGCACCAGTAGTGTCGGCTGCACCTTCACTAACGGCTGCCCTGTTCACCAGTGTGTCCCCTTCAAGTTCTCCTATGCTCCCTTTGGTGCCTACCTGGTCGGCTGGGCCGACTGGTTTGCTCGAAGGGTGGGCTAGCGGAATAATTCCGAGTGGTGACGACGCCTGCTGCAATCCTAACCTACTAAGCCGAGATGCGAAAATCTCTCACTACTCTCAGAACGGGACCTTCTGAGGTACACGAAGTTCTTGACCAGCGCTGGAATGGTATTTTTGCCGAAAACGGGTTCGATCTGAACCCGGAATCGAGCATTCTGACAACTAAGACTTGTTTGTATGACGCAATTTCGAAACTAACGCCATAAATGCTACCAAATTCTTGGGAAACCTTTAAAGCCTCAGAAAACGGGTTTGGGGTCTGGGGCTTAGGGGTACGGAGAAAACAAAAACGAAAAAGTATCTACGATTTTAAAACCACTTTCACACTCAAACTCACATCAGTACAGGTATGACACCTCCAAACTTACATCAAAACCGGTAGTTGGCACTACATGAGTCTGGTCATCAAATTTCTGATTGATGGCTTCGATTTGCTCTGATTGACCTACACCGTTTTCAGATGCTGAGGAATTGTTATTTGAGGAATCGAGCCCTCAAAATATCAAACCATAAATCACACCTTCACGGGCCCATGCGGGCCCATCGGAGCCAATGGGGCACCATGGGCTACTGGAATGGCGCCCAGAAATCGTTATTTTAAGGAATTGAGGGTACTCTGCAGAGAATGTAGAAATTCCTTAACATCCGAAAAGGGTGTAGACGTGGTTTATTGTTTGCTCGATTGCGTGTGTTTAACAACAACTTGCAGGCGACAATGGCACGCGCAATATTGGTGGACGCCGCAGCTGATCTACACGAGGCCCTGCTGGAGCCTATCCCTGGGCATGCGGATTCACCGGTACTGATGCAAGTTTGGAGGTGTCACGGCGGCGTGAAAGTCTTCACCAACAAGTCATAACATATTCCACGCTGCCGTTTGGAGGCTTAAAATAATATATATTTTTTAAGGGCGCAATTCCTGACGGCACCTTAAGCCCTCGGAGAGTGGTCCCCCACCCCAGTAGCCCATAGGCCAATTTTCAAAAATGCCACGATTCGGGTCGAGAACCGACCATTTGAGCTGAAAATTGGTCCAGTTCGAGGCGTACCGGTTCAAATAACCATTTAAACCAATCAAAACCATTAAAGCCATATAAACAAACATTAACACATATAAAAACATATAAAACATAAAAAAAAAAAAAAACTTTAAAATACCTCTGAAACGGCAGACCGGTATTATTGAAAAGTATTTGTACATATTGGTCACATTTGGGGGCCAAGGACCGCCCCTTGACGGCCCCACAGCCCCAACCCCACGCCAACACCCCGCGGCTTCGACCCCCCCAAATGTAACCAATCCTTGTATATAATGTTATGACTTATTGGTGAATGTTTTGCCACAAACCTACCTCCCGT
>Ga0099797_100935_pt1 | contig 16951 bp, 18 predicted proteins | sample Uncmet_Sort48C_1_FD_89871 | JGI IMG/M metagenome (GOLD analysis project Ga0099797, IMG submission 89871) | Marine eukaryotic communities from CALCOFI LINE 67, Pacific Ocean - C012_Sort48C_1 | ecosystem: Environmental > Aquatic > Marine > Oceanic | place: Pacific Ocean: Monterey Bay | collected...
ACTTGGTTTCACTAGGTGTTGCTTATTTTCACTTGGTCTCATTTGGTCTCACTCGGCCTCACTTAGTTTCGCTGGGTTGCACTTGGTTTCGCTTGGTCCCATTTGGTCTCATTTAGTTCCAACTGGTTCCACATGGTCTTAATTGGTCTCGCGCGGGCTCACTGTGTTTCAATCGGTGTACCCGTGTGCTCACTTGGTTTTATTTGGTTTCACTTCACTTGGACTCATTTGGACTCACTTGGGCTCTCGTGTTTTTTGTTAGCTTCATCTGGACTCAATTGGTCTCGATTTGTTTCACTTGAGGCTGCATGGTCTCATGTGGTCTCACTTGATCTCATCTATTCACGATCCCAATGTACAAAGCAAAAAAACATTTGATGTCTCACAAAGAGCTTCAGATACAGAAAGGGTAACTTGATTCCACTTTGTTCCAATCGGACTCACCTGATGTCACTTGAAGTCAATGGATGTAATTTGATGTCACTTGATTTGATTTGATCCTTGCTATCACACGACCACTATTTGATCTCGCTTGTATCTCACTCGATGTCACTTGCTCTCAAGGGGAGCAACAAAATATTCACACGGGAAAAGGGAAGAGCTGCTGCCACGAAAAAAAAAGAAAGGAGCCTACATTCAGAGTGAAGTTTGAAGTGCATTTGCACCCTACATCCAGAGCGTGCCTAACCACTGCGAGAAGAAAGTTATATGGCACTCATGCCTACATGCGAAATGTTGCCATGTCGGTATATGAAATACTACTACATGTACATTGCGGAGAACACCTCAACTTCATTTGTCATCAAAATATATTGTACTATCTGCGAGTAAGTAACAAGAAGATTACAGCTGGATTGCTGGAGAGACCACGTTCACCCAACTTCCGATCATAGAATCACGCTTGAAAGCTCCACATCCTTGCTACACATGATTATCGGGTTATAGCTACCCTCCCTTATGAGCTCCTAGAAACAAAATGGTAACGGGAACAAGAAAAATCGTTATGGATGCATATCCAAGCAGACAATCGAAGAAGCATGAAGATGACCAGCTGAACAGGGTGGGAGGTTGATCATGTCAAAAACCCGCCTTTGTATCCTTGTAATATATATATATATATATATATATAATGTGCTTTGTTCTTCAGGAATCAATTAAATTCGAATGTGTTTCACCGAATATGTTACGTGTTAGAAGTAGCATAATTCCCTTATTGTAGCCGGTATCCACACAATTCGTTCAAGAGATCATGCAGTATATGTGTTTTCGAAATGCATTGGGCTTCTCAATGTGTGTGCATTCGCATTAATAAAAAATACTGAACTATAGTACAGAATACATTCTCCCTATTTAAGCCAAAGTGTGCTGAGACAGCCTCAGCCATGAAACAAACTTTAACAGATGTGGCCAAGGTACAGTTCAACATCCAGTGGAGCGTAGCCAGGGGTCCTTTCTTTGGAAAACTTGGATCCTTGCCTGGCAAGTGCCACTAAAAACCATTATGCACCATACTATTGCACTGTGCTTCGCTTGCCGACATCACGAGCACTTTCATAAGTAATATCGAAGTGGCATGGAACCCTTGAGATGTAGACAACTTGCAAAGGATCCCAAAATCACAAAATTGGCAAAAGAGTAGTAGGGACGCCCCCGAGCGAACATGGAGCAACAATCGATAGAATGAACATGAAGCAACATTACCAAAGGCCGAAGACATCAAAAATAATATCCGACAAAATTACCAAGTATGTGCCAACAAAAAACCTACACGTTACCCAAGTGTTGTGCGAAAGCGCCAACAAATTATCATCTCATCCACTCTGGCGTATATACCTGGGGGTGGTGTTTGGGCATCGTCTTGATGTACAATCTTACTGGCAATTCTGAGCGCACACACGAGCGCCCCAACACACAACATAAAGCCTCAACTGCTGTCCATAGCACACATCCAGGGGCACCCTCAAGAACACCCGTCCAAAAAACGGGCAAAACTGAAGACCAACAAAACGACTCCCGAAACCTTTCGAATTCTGCACCTCAGGACGACCTCCACAACTGCTGGCGAGACAAAAACAATACAACGGAAACTTTGAAAAAAGAACACAAAGAGGAAACTACTTGTGCGAACTCTTCTCCCACGTAGACACATTGGGCGTGGAGCCAACCCACGACGAATCAAGGGCACATCACAAGCCTTGCCAGCCCAGCACACCCATCTCTCGTCCTAAGCTCGCTCGGCTGGCCAAGGTTACCCTGACTTTGCCCATCCCCCCCCCCCCCCCCCCCGCCAATCTCAAAAACAAAATACTGTGATGCCTACAGGTAAGCTTCCTGGACAAACGCACATAAATGGATCCACCGCTATTCTCTAGCCAAGGTGTATGGCTCCCCCTGCTTGCAATGTGCGTGCTTTATGATCCAATCGACGGCGCGACGGGAATTCTATGGACAAACCCGGCACTGGGAGAACTAGAACATTAGGCAGCTGCCTGCCTCCGCACAGATAGGGCGGTAACAGAAAAATGTATGAACAAGCAACGCAGTTGGTTGCAATGGTCGTGAGACCACAAATGAAGTTTGGGTGGCTGGAGTGGAATCACGTGAAGTTTTGCGAAGGAAGGGTGAAGAGGGAGGGTGTCTCGAGCAATAGATATGTGAATATGTTTCGTGTGATGAGAAGCATGTGAAATGACACAACTTCCTAAACTTCAATAGTAGTTCGTTCAAAGGGGGTGGAATCAAAGGGGGGTGAACCAAGCTCACAATTGGAGTGCTTTGGGGCAGAGTTTGGAGCGCCATTCGCGCCGGTATTTAAGGGCGCCGGGGCGGCCCTTACATACAGGCGAACACTGGTATATAAGGGTGCCGGGGCGGCCCTTAAATCCCTGCATGGATGGTGCGCCACATGCTGCAAAAAGCACCCCGAAACAGCTTCAGAACACCCGCCGACCACAAATCCTCCCCTTACCTGACTACAATTCAAACCGAACACACATGGTGGCCAAGGCGTACCGCTTGTGGGCAAGCGTTATGGGCACAACAATCTACCTCTATTCTCCAGCCAAGGGGTATGGTTCCCCCTGCTTGCAATGTGCATGCTTTGTGATCCAATCGGCGGCATGACGGGAGTCATATGGAGTGAACCCAAGCACTGGAAGCACTAGAACATAAGGCAGCTGCCTGCCACCATAAATGAAGCATAGGTGCTTACCTGACCACTTGGACCGCTAACCTCCAATGCTGAAGGAACTTGCGATCGAGAGCAGAACTAACAAGAGTGAAAGCAATGTGCTTGCTCAAGCGCCAAAGGTATACCTGAGCTAGAGCAGTCCAAGGTTCACTGGTGCCGGGACAAGAACCAGAAATAACAATGTGCCGTTTAAGGGACAGAGAACATATGCCTCTCTGTCTGTACAGCATGCTGCTTCTCAGCACACCAGAGCCCCACATGAATGCACTTACAAATGACAATAACACACACGTCCACGGGACAAAATAGTGGGGGAGTGGCAGCAAAAATACAGCGGAGAACAAACACAAGAGAGAAACAACCCAGCACGACAAACAACGCGCAACATAAAATTAACACACATTGTCTGATCATATGCAGCTCCGAGCACGGACACCATGTATATATATATATATATATATTTATAAAGAGAGTTCATTTCTAAGTGCGCTGATTTCTAACTGCACTCAGACTTAGAAACGAGTAACTCAGCAAAAACCTTGCATCGGCACACCTGGATACTTGTATAACACAGCATATACAGGTCATATGGATGACCAATATCAATTGGAAAGAGAAGTGGATTGATTAGTTTGGGCAAGCGTGCGCGCCCACCCGAAACAGCGTGACAAGCTTTTTGAAGGATGCCCTTGAGTAAGGCTTCAAATGACCCTGGCAGGCCTCGAACCTGCAATCTTTGGTTCCAGAGACCGACACCTTATCCGTCAGGGCACAGGGCCAATTCATATTCACCATCCATACGTTTCCTTGCAAACTTTCTTCGACGCGTCCAGGGGCTTGCATGTACCTGTGGCCAGGAGTCGGCTCACCAAGCATCATCCAAATTCAATTGAACCTGAGAGGCCGGCCAAGCCATGGGCACAACCATGCTCTGGGAGGCTTCTGCAGCGAGTTTGCTGCCCGAGCAGTGCGGGAGCACTTTTGAATTTTCCTGCAGCAAGTCACAGGGGGCGCCAGCAAGCAGCAGTGTTTCATAGTAGGTAGGCAGCTATATGCGAAGATGCTACCAGGCAACTCATGGCCATGTCGTCAAAAGCAAAAGGCTTGACGGAGCAGAGATGCAAGCACTCACTGCTAAATCTCAACACCCCGCCCCCCAACCCACCTACCCACCACCGGGTGGGCCGCCCCAAACTACGCGAGACAGGGCGCAAATAGAGGGATGCAACTGGTCCAGTGGCCCGATGCATAAGGCGTCGGCTTACGGGGCCGGAGAATGCTGGTTCGAACCCTGCCGGGTCACTTTGCAATTTCTTGCATTGCCCCGTTTTGGCCCAACTTGCTGTGTGTCAGAGGTGCACTCACCCAAACACCCTCAAACATCTCCCATCGCAAACACACGTGCACTTCCATGGCTCATTGCGATGCGCTTTCCCCAGAACCATCCCACACCTGTTGCCGCTCATTTCCAAGTGCCCTCATTTCTAAGTGTGCGCAGACGTAGAAACGAGAGGGCTCAAGTGTGTCATCCAGAAGACCGTTCCACGGCGACTTAGAAACGAGCACTCTGTATATATATATATATATATATATATATATACATTTGTTTTTGGTTGTTGTGTGTTCTCGTTTAGCAGCTTTTGATAGACACTCCGGCCCATCGAATAAATGATCATCCCGGTGATGGGTCATATGCATCATGAATCTATCTCCAGATACAAATGTGGTAACGGAACAATCATATCGCAGATGGTGCTTCACACAATGGGCTAATAATGTGAAACATGAAATGGTTTTGTACACAGTTTCAACACACAACCAGGAAGGGTCCTAGAACTCAAAGACATGAAACACATCGAGCAAAATACACGCACTACTAAGAACCAAGGCGGACGGGTATGTGTACATATATATATATATGTATATATATATACATATGAATAACTTTATATAAATATACATACATGTGTGCTGTCAAAACTGCATACATGTACTGGCTGCCCCCGGTGCATCGAGATCCTTATCCATGCCCATGTGATTCTGTCGAGCCCAGCCTATTTGCTCTTCGATAAACTTCTCAAAGGGCATGGCCTTCGCATCCCAATATACATTGAACATGCTCGGGTCCTCGCACTTCTGCATGGCGCAACATGGGTTAGGCATATGAATGCATGGGATGCTTGACATACATATGCGATATTATATCGACTAAGTGAACCAGTGCTGGAAGGCCAAACTATGAAACTTTTGCATACTTTGCATTGCGAGGCTTCGGGGCCTGTGTTGGGACCTTACGCTTTGTTGCGGCTGCAAAGCGCAGAACACCACAAATCCTCTACACAGGCGGTTCAAATCTGCCCTCGTGCAGGTTTGAACCGCCTCAAATGCCCTTCAAGCTCGCTTTGGAGCCACCTGGGTGCTCGAAAATACTTCAAAATTGCTGTTCAGAAGATGCTTCTCTGTATCGAATACATCTGTTCCACTTCAGTCTGCCCCACATTGCTCCGTGCATGTGTAAGCACAAGTGCACACTCGTGTATCATACGAGGTAGCCGATCACTTGGCGGTGGATGGTATGAGGGGATCAAGGTGCTGACAGCATGCTGGTGTTGTGTTACCAGAGAGCTGGATAATAGATTGGGGCCGGTTGTCTAATAAGGCCACAGCCTTGCAAACCCCTCCTGTGTCCTTGTACACACACACCAACTAAATCAAAGCGACATTCTTGCATGTCCTGGTAGACCTTCGGATCAGAATTGTAATTCATACGAATCTTGAAACTCCATACAGTTTCCTTGAAATCTACACAAAACAAACATGTCCTAGAGGAGAAACCCGAATCCTGGTAAGTCATTATTAAACGGTTGGGCCACATGGATCAACAGATGAAGTTGATTGTCAAAACAATATATATATATATATATGTTTGTTTTGTTGTTTTTGTCCTCACCCATGGGCAATGGTTTTGTTTGTAATGCTCCTTTCTCCACTTATCATGCTCCTCCTAATTCGGCACAAGGCCAAGAATTCGAGATTGAATCTCGCATCTCGCATCTCGCATCTCGCATTCGGCCCAAGACCCGGAATTCTCGATGGAATTTCGCATCTCGCATTCGGTCCAAGCTAAGAGTTCTAGATGGACTCTCGCATATCGCATCTCGCCTGGCCAAGAGTTTGAGTCAAAATCTTGCATCTCGCATCTCCCAATCGCTGCAGCAAATCGAATCAAAGTCTTGCAACTCGCGTGTCGATGTGCTCCAGTTCCTACAATGTGTTGTTGGTTGCACTTCCTATATAAACTCGTATCTTCGTTTTCGGATGGGTGAAATCCCGGCTCTGGTGGTGGGGGGTGAACATATATATAATATATACGAAGAGAGAGGAAATTGTAAATGTGTAGTGTTCACTCAACGCATATACCCAGTACACAATGAACTTGCATAATAGATCAACCGATCATGACATACACATTGTTAGAAACCAACACAACATATGAACTGTATGCTAGCTATTAAGCATAGAGAAGTCATGGTTTGAAGAGAGGTCCCTAAGGACTACACAGTCTTTCATCCCTTCTGCGGTTAGGGCTTCTGAGCCCTGCAACAATTCGAGAGAAACTTGTTTTGCAGAGTAGTACTATAATGATGCAATCATATAACAATGTGACTTGCAAGTACACCCTTGTATGTGAGCATCTGCCGTGTCGATCATCACCAAACACATATCATCAAAATTCCACTCCATCTATCCTACATGCCTCCATGGCGCCAGCCTTGCATATTCCACTCCTCATTGCATCATCCATCATCCTGCCGCCCATTCATGCAATCCTTTACATCCTACATCGATAGTCCACACATCCTTCTGTCCATCGTTGAGCCATCCATCCTGCCTCCACCCGTACCAAGAAACACCGATTAGTATCAATATCGTAAGAAACACCAAAGCTAGGCTGCTTGGAACCAACGCAAGCATGATGTTTGGCACCACCGCGCAATCCTCGCCCTCTGCAAGCTCTGAAAAAAAACGTAACTTGTTGATATCTCTGTTCCCGAGGATTATTTCCACGCGGGATGGATATCGGTGCTTCAGCGACAGCAGCGTCTTTACAAAGCGAATGTCTCCGGGACCTTCATAGAAAAATGGACAGCTGCATCCGGTACATGATAGTCAGCACGCACAGCTAGCTTTACAAATCGGGGAAGACAATGGTCTCAAAAACTGAGCCCCAAGCACGGTCCCAAACTTGAGCCCCAACAGTGGGCGACCGCCATCACTGGGACCCACCAAAGACCAGCGGCGTAAATCCTAGTCACATGTGTAACAAGAAATGCTCCTGGATCAATCACAAACCAAGCCCCACATGTGTAGCAAGACATGTTATCTAATCGATCCAATAACCAGCCCAATGTAATCCCCAGCAATCCCAAAGCTGGGGTGAGCAAACAATCATATTATTCGGAACATTAGGACTCGGATTGTGATTGCTTTTGACTGGCGGCAATGGCAGAAGCTGACTCACTCTGGAAGTATGAAGTGAGTATCAGTCGAGTCTCGAGGTGGGAGCATCATCGTACACAAATGGAACGACATCATGCGGAGCCCACATGAGAGTTCTGAGGATAAGTGTTCTTGTATGCGGATTTGTTCGTATCTTTCCTAATGGTCTAGGGTCTGCTATCTTGCGGTCACTGCTGCCTCGGACTGGCACCCTCCTAGCACGTGCAAGCATTCACTCAGCCACAGACCTTCCACACCAGCTAGTTCCGCAACCCATATAATCGGGATGAGCTTCCATGGCCGTCCGGACTTCCACATATGAACCCCAAAGGAGTTCAACTTATTATCTTTGTGCCGATGCAGATGCTCAACTCAGGGACGCTCAACACCTCAACAACAAAAACAATTTTCAATGCCTTTTCACCATGTGTGACCCTACAGTATCTCTGAGGATTGTCTTGTCAGTTTGAAAGCCTCCAGACTGCAGGAAGACAACCCGAAGAGCATTGAAACTCCTTACCAAATTCCCCTGGGTGTTCTGCTTGAGTTCTTGTGGGTTCAACTGGGTAAGGAGGCACATAGGGTGGAGCGAATGTGCAATAATATTGCGACTTCCATGCCTCAGCATAGCCTCATTTGTTCGAAGATCTGGAAGCACTGTTCGAACATGGTTTAATCACTCCGCCCAATCATGCCGCCCCAAAACAATGGTGTTCAAATCACTGTTATGTAATTGTTTAACCACTGTTTCATCACGCTCTAATCACTGTCCAATCACCACCTCCGACGGCATGATTAACAACTATTACACATTAATTGAATAATAGTTGAAGGTGATTAAAAAGTGATTTGAAAAGCATTGTTTTGGGGCGGCATGATTGGGTGGAGTGCTCGAAGCATGGTCGAACAATTCCAGAATTTCGAAAACATGAGGCTATGCTGAGACATGGATGTCGCAACAATCAGGTTGTCTTATATGAATTCCAGTAGCTCTATTCCCAGAAGAAGGTCCAACAAGTTGCCTTCAGAAATACTCTTACACTACGAAGGGAGCTTCTACAGCATCTCGAAAATCTGAAATTCAGGAGATCATCTAGTCATCACACTCTCCTATGGTCATATACTTTGACTATCCACCTCCAAACTGCTCCAGCATTCCAAGCATCATATTTGTCAATGTTCCGAGTATTGCCACCAGCATGTGTCACCCAAACCACAGACTCCTCAAATTATGAGATGATGCATGCTAAGACTACGATGATACTTCGAGAGTTCATAAGACATCGAGGTTTCGAGGCTGCTAGATGACAGGTGAATTACCATCTTGATAATCCCCATTTCTCCAGCATGCCTGGCTGTTCAGCCCAGCCCCATCCCCGCCCCACCACCGAACACTGCCGATCAGCTTTGGCCGGCGTTGAATTATCAGCATGCGCGTTTGTGTCCTTGCTTGCTTTCCTGTTTGTTTGCGTGTTTGCATGCGCACAAGTGTGGTCTGAAGGGCTCGCGTGGTCTGGACCCTGATTTATACCCCCTTCCGGGTTCAGCATCCATGAAAAAAACAAGCAAATTGCCCACCTGCAATGATGCAATCATGCCTCCGGCTGAAACACTCAACGGATGGCTGCAGCATACTCAAAATGAAAATGACTGGTTTGAACATATACTACAATACATATGCACAATGTAGTTCCATAATTGTACCTTGTTTTAACTACTTCTAGCCTATACCAACTTGTGCTCACTTGTTCTAACTGAACATGAACTAACTTGCGGTTGGGTTTTGCATACTTGTCGCACGTCAGCCTGAAGAAAGCGAGCCACATCCCTTGCCCCACCGCACCCACCAACCCTTCGGCTCACACCGCGAGCCAAGTGTTGCTATATAATATAGCACAGAATAAATTAGTAAAGGTTGAATTTGTCCATATCGAGTTACCTCAATTTACTAATGTGGGAATAGTTGTTTAGTGCACGAGAGCATTCTGCAATCCGCCCCCCCTGACTGCACAATACCTAGACCTTTATCCGAGGCATCCCCTCCAAAGACCAGAACAGAGTTGTCGCGAAGCTCCAGTATTCCAGGCCCCCAAACGCCTCGTTCCACTTCCTATCAGGGAAAAGGTGATGCATGGAGCAGCATTCACACAATCAAGCATGTGGTGACACTAAAGTTAGATGGCATTCAGCTGCATCGCACATGTATGCATGCAAGGAGAAGATGCACTTTTGAACATTCGACTCTGAAGTTGGACTTTTGTTGTGTGTGAAGGAATGTGTCCTAACCAGGCACTTCAACTGCACAGGCTGTCAGGTGTCATTTTGAGAATGGATGCAGAAACATTTTCGGATAGAAAAGAAGGCAACCATCTGATAAAACAAGTGGGGACCCAAGACAAAACCTGTGGCATGCCGGTGCCTGCTGGTTTAGACAAAAGCCGAGGACAGACCCGCACAGGATTTGTCCTGATGCATTGCAGCGTGTCATGACCCTATGGGCCAGCACCAAACAAAACGCAACTGCTAAGGCAATTCACAGAAAGTGTATTCATTGTAAAAGAGTCACAGGGGAATGTGCTTTGTATAAGTTTCTATGCAAGACTGCTGACAAACAATGAATGCGAAGGTTTTCCTTCTAGCAATTAATCTGAGGGTTGGACTATTCACCCTCAGAGCAAGTTTAAGTGCATTTTGTATGCATCGTGGCTTACTTTGCAATCCAAGATACAAGAACAAAGCTCCAAGCAACCGTAGAAACAGATGAGAGGTAAGGCGGAGAGAGGAGGAGGAGGAAAAGAAGGAGGAGGAGGAGGAAGGGGCAGAGAAGGAAGGGTGGAAGGCGAAGGAGAAGGAGCATAAAAGCAAAACTAAGTTGGCAACACATGGGGCACGCAGAGACATAGAAATACCAAAATTGTTGTTGAATCTGAAGGTCGTACAAGGAGGAGTGTAAACATGGATGGAAGCACATCCGAAAGTGGCCCAACACCAATCACACTGCTACAGTGCCAGTCCTTGTTCCAATGAAGTATTTGACTTTGCTCTATATAGGTGAGGAAGTAATCCCAGTTCCCCTCGACGTCTGTTATAAACTCAAGCCTTAGTAGGGCGAGCCATGAGCACAAGAACATGCATGTGATAAACGCACGCACATGCGTGTACGAGCAACCTGTCTAAACTAAGCATGCTTCCGCTGCCCAAAGATCCCGGCATCTACTATTTTGAAGGTCTACAGTGTGCACCCTCGTCAAACAGATCGCATGCTAATTATATTTCAAGAGAGGAAGATCTGATGCACAAATGTGCAGCAATAAGCAAACATGTGCACAATGCATATCCACTCTCACAGCAAACACCCACACACGATCACACAACACATGCACCTTTACACACAGGTCAAGGGGAATGCGAACCAACCATGTCTACCTACGACCAAAAGTTGACAAGTGCACTGTGCTGAAAGCTTTGCGAGGCTGAGGGTAACAAGGACGCGCAGCACTCATCAAGTGCCAGCCACTGCCAGGCTGGCATTGTTTAATGATTTGTGGAGGCGTATGTTTCTTCGCAGACCGGCACGAGACCCATCCAACCTGGGAAACGGAAAAGTGAGTTCCAAGAACTAGTTTGTACGAGCTGTGATTCCTCAAACACAAGTGTCCGTCATAACCTTCAACAGCAAAGGCATCCATGAATTACTTAGCTTTGCAGAAGGCCAACTATAGGATCTCACCTACCTCACCAAGCATAACAACAAAACTGCAGTCGGTGAATTCGCGTGTGCATGCACAAATGCATTACGCAGCATTGGTAAGCATTCATGACGAACTGAAATGCCATTCCACGCGAGACATTCTGCCACCGGTCACCTCCCGTGAAGGTAATCCTCCGGCAACTTTGTGTTCTTGATCCTGTCCTTGATGTTCATCCAAGTTTTGGGGTGTGGGGCTGAAAAGTGTGGAACCATGTAAGTCGAAGCCTTGCACTTGTAATTGGGATACTTGGACGTGTCAAGTGCAAGCTTCGCGGGTATTGGTATCTCATAAGTTGGGTTTGGGGGCTTACATTTTGGTGTCTTCGTAACATGTTCGGCGCATGATGTACAACAAACGAATACTTACACACTGACGCACAATTCCGCATCATGGTAAAACTACTTCTGCATTGGGAGTACTGGAAGCCACATACCTCTCCCTAGGGGAGGAGGGGGGGGCAGCGCAACGAGTTTGGCTGGAAGAGGATGACAGCGACAAGGGCACGAAGACTACCAGACACAAAGACACCGCACAAAGATTTGGCGGAATACATCAACTTGGAAACTACAACTCCAGGCTCACATATGATTTGCTACCGGTGTCCGATTTAATCACTTTGATCATGAAATCCACACAGCAGAAGCGTTATCTGTTTTGACCTCTCTACATACTAGTCTGTGTGACCCGGAAACTGAAGATCTCTAGCAGCTGTGAATTCACATCCACACAAGCAATAGTGCCTGGGAAAGGTGGTGCTGGCTGATGCAACTACAAATAAACCCACTGTCATTCCCAAGACCATTGTGTTCCTGCGGGAGGAGCATTCAACCACAACTCACTCTCAAAATGTGGCCAATATTCAGTAAATATATTCCGTTGTTCTTAATATTGGGGCGGGGAGGGGTTGCAAGTTTACCAGCAAATGTAGCCCACATCCACCTTTCAGGGTCAACAAACTTCCTATGATGCCAATGCGAGACCCCTACAAATTCTATTGAATATGTTTGTCGATGTGGCAATTATTCATATGGTCATTGAATCATTTGGGTCTCATACGAAGTTACTGGAAGGTCAGTGGGTGGTCATGGTGGGGGGGAGAAGGGGAAGAATAGAGAAGGATATGAAAGGAGACGAGAAGAGAATACTCAAAAGTGAAGAGACCTGACATAGAAACCATGCCGCGAATCAAAAGCGGAAGCCTTGCCAAGCATTTTCGAGGGTAACGTGCACCATCAATGAGACATGCTTGCAAAAGTCGCCGCAAAGAGGCCCTGGCAGAAAGGCTTTCGCCGGAAAACACTGATGCACAATACAAACATATGTACTCTATATGTGGATGGCTCCAAGTTTCGAAGACTGGTGAAAACCATCAATGTGATGTCTCCGATTGAGAACTGCGGTTTCGTCCCATCTTAAGAGGCCTCTGTCGGTGTAACTATTTTCTTTAATGAGGCCCACTAGGTGAAACAAACAATTCAAGCAAAGCCCCTTGTTTTATCAAGCATTTCGCTCGCAATCCACCTATGTAGTCAGTCACACAAGCTCATAGATGCACATGCCATCCAAGGCCCCGTCGTTGTGGTATCATCAGCCTCTATCGGCGAATCCCTGCACTATGCACATCATTGTCGCAGTGGAATGATGCAGACGTGGGCACGAGAAAGAAAAATCGGGAGGGTTGCTGAATTGGTCATGGCCCTGTGAATACTCCTTGCATGAGTTCAAGTGCCTGATTTCCTGTTAACACATACAAATCACATTTGTTAGTACTTGCTGGAGAGGCAATTCCTTGTTAGTCGCTTGATTAGTTCATATTTGTTGTGTGCGACTCGCCACATATTCAGAGTGCACATCAGCAAGGACTGCAGCATGTTATGACACCATGTATTATTTGAGCCACTGTCCTTACATAGTCATTTATGTGTGCCGCATGTGCCACATCTAAGAATAGGTGATATATCTATCGCATATAGGATATGCATGTATGTGGGATAATTCTTTGAAAGTCTGTCTATAATGTATAAATATGTGGGTGGCGAGTGCCCGGAATTGGTTGAGGCTTACCTGAAAATAAAAATGCATGTGCATTTTCACATGCATCTTTACATGTATATCTGTATATATACACATACATCAATCTCTGCTAATAGTAATGACAACCTGAACGCAATCGTGCAGCTCCAGCATAATTAAATGTCCCATACTTCGACAACTATGAAATGCTGGATGTCTTTTCAGCTTAGTCTGTCAGAGTGGGAATCCTATTACAAAGACATGGTCCACCAACAAGATTCTGTCTCCCTGGAGGAGACTCCTAGCTTAACATGTGATTTGCAATGATAGTGAAACACACACACACAACCGATAAATCCAACATCTAAGGTAGCTTTTCAAACATACTTCGCCTGAAATCACGATATACATGCGTAGATATTGACAACGTTTTCCGGAAAGGAAAGTGGACGAATGCACACATGTACTCACCCATATACAAATATGTAAGTCCGGTTTTATCATAATGCTCATGTGGCATTATGCAACTCGTCATTAGATGATATGAAGTCATGCTTATATACAGCATTGTAAGTGGATACTTATTTGGCGCATGCCGATGCTACACATCGACACGACTCAACTCCATACCGAGGGCTCCCTCAAGCTGACTGGTGTGTTTTTACACACCTGAGTATAGCAAGTGCTGCCTCATGCCCGGATGGTAGACTGGGTGTCTGTGGAACGGACAAGTACACTTATGGCTAAATACTACTAGTGTGTTCAAGGATTTAGGTGCTAGTGCTTGCATGCAAGCATGTTCATGAATATGAACATCCATTCATATACATGTGTATGCATGTACATGTTTATGTCTCGATGTTTCATGTGCACGCTTGCATTCCTCACGCTCTCATTCCTCATGCTCACCGTTCAGGGTCGGCTTGGCAACATTTCCTGTGGTGGGGGGGGGGGGAGGGTCCTAAGCGAAAACCTAACTACCTTGTGAGTTTGTTTATGTGCAACGCATGTATTGCCAAATACTACTGAAAATCGAAACTCGAACACCAATTACAACAGATTGACAAATACTAAATTGCAATGGAATGTGACTGAAAATGATTTCCACATAGTTGGTGCAACGGTTCCAACGAATTTCGATCGATGTTCACTTGATTGTCAGGCATTCGATTGGTTGTCATCTGTGTTGCAAGTACTCGTCAGTCATTCCCTATGAATCCCAATGTGCCCACTTTAATCGCACTGCAACTTCAATGCTATGCATATTCATGTTTGTATCATCTACCCATCCAAGGGCGGCACAGATAATGACCCCAAGAGAAACATCTGAAATGGGCATGAGCCCAAAACCAAATTACACAACCATGACCCTAACAAGGAGTTTGTATCTAAGTTTCGCTTTGGAGCTTTAGCTTGGGAGTCTTGGCTCAGGAACTTCGGCTTAGCAACTTTGGTTTAGGAATGTGAACTTGGAAACATTAGTTCGCGTGTTTCGCGTGGGATCTTGCGCCTGGGATCCTCTTTCTGGGATCTTTCGCTTGGGATTGTTCGCTTGGGATACTTATGCTTACGATCTTCTCTCGTTTTTTCCATTTGGGAGTCACTTGGGATGTTTGGCTGGGGATCGTTGGATTGGGACCGTTAGCTTAGGAACTTTAGGTTTGGAACTTTAGCTTGGGAACTGTGGCTTAGGAACTTTGAGTTGTGAATTTTACCTTGGGATCCGTAGCTTGGGAACTTCAGCTTGGGAGCGTTGGCTTGGGACATTTAGCTTAGGAATTTTAGATTGGAATTTAGCTTACGAACTTTGGTGTTGCATCTTTCGCTCGGGATCTTTCGCTTGGGCTCCGTTCGCTTGGGATCTTTGCATGCGATTTTCCGCTGGGGAGCTTCCGTTTGGGGAACTTGGGCCTGAGAGGCTGGGAAAACCTCCAGAACGGAGCGGGGGAAAACCTGGGTGACCGGTCATAGTAAACCTTTCTAGGTGAACTTAGTTAGGGAAGACATCCAGAGGAAATCATGCGGTGAAAAGCAACACCTCACTCCACAAGAAAACACTGAAACACTCTTTTTATTGCTCGCCGATCACCTGTCATTGATGAAGTCCATTAGCAACAGCAACTGCAACTACGGATCAATTCGAGGGCCTTACTGTACACACTTCTCCTAAGCCGAGACTAGGGATCCATGCTGCAGCGTTTCCCACCCACCCCCCGGGCTGTCATATGGGGTGCAGTGACACATGCTGCCCCTCTGCATGCACCATGGCTAGCATGGGTCTTGCCAGCCATGCCTCAGAGGGCCACGGCACTTGGGAAGCCATATGTGGCCATGGAGGGCACCCATGCCCAGTGCTGTGCCTCCCTATTTACTAATAAATGTGTTTCTTAATGTTTTGGGACTGTTTGGCTTGGAAATAGTAAGGAATTCTACAAGAAAGCTTATTTCCTGCTCTGTGGGGCCAATGCCCATATACTCGAATGCGATGACAGAACAGGGGAGAACCACCCTTTCAGCGGTGACACCATTTTTCATAATTTCACGACGCCAAGCAAGCTCTGCAACGCATCTGTCGGGGACAAGCTTACCGGAGCCACGATGGGCTGAAGGGGCTGCACTGGAGGAGGAGGCTTCACTCCGGAGGGCAAAGCTACAGCTGGCAGGCTAAGAACTGTTGCCGAAAGGCGACAAATTGCAGAAATCCCCAAATGTTTGGAGCATGTCGATTATACAATAGTTTTACTCATTTCCACATGCAAAAACGCCACAGATACATTTAAACATGTCCTCGACCTGTTTTAAAGGGCCCCGGGTCCAGATGAAATATGGTTTAGGGCCCCGGGGCCGGAAAATAGGGTTCAGAAGAAAAGAGGTTGGGGTTAAGGCTACTAACTTCAGACGCTGCGGCTGAGGAGCTAACGGGTTGAGCAAAGTCAACATTGGCCCTTTCTACTTGTTTGACGAACTGGTTAGTCGCTACTGCAGGTGCTGTGGCACACTGCTTTTGCCCAACTTCATTTCATTTCACAATGGTACACTCAAGTCGATAACCGGTGATGGCTCACCAATACGGCCTGGTGTCTACACATGCAGGGCGCACCAATTAATCTTTATTAGTTGGGCCTTGTATCACACGGATTGACGACCGCCGAGATATGGAAACTAACTTGTTATCTTAGCCTTATATGGAATGTATACCATTCCAGGCTGTGCACCAAGACTGTTATCGCTGTATCAGCAAATTTTGCAACACAAATGTAAGCGAGAGGCCTGAGAAGGGTTATTTGAGCAGAGGGACGAAGGCAAGGCACAGGCAATTTGATCCCTAGGGGGGCTTGTCCCATCTTCGAGCAGGAGCGGTCTTGCCACAGACCCAGCCCGTCGCCTTTATTCCTCCACAAGTCCCACCATGTGAAGCTTTATTTGGGGCACCCTTGCTCCGATGAGCCCCTGCCACACCTTGGAACCAAATGGCCAAGCCTTGCCTGCGAACACC
>Ga0099797_100936_pt1 | contig 16946 bp, 19 predicted proteins | sample Uncmet_Sort48C_1_FD_89871 | JGI IMG/M metagenome (GOLD analysis project Ga0099797, IMG submission 89871) | Marine eukaryotic communities from CALCOFI LINE 67, Pacific Ocean - C012_Sort48C_1 | ecosystem: Environmental > Aquatic > Marine > Oceanic | place: Pacific Ocean: Monterey Bay | collected...
GTTTTTGTTATTATTCCTGACCATATCGGATACGTGGCATCGCACCTTACGAAGGTTTCCATGATCCTGCTTTGCATATGCTCTTTATCTGTCCGCCCTTGTCCTGCATTCGCTTTGTTCCTCACATGCACCCCCTCACCCCCACAGTGCCCTAAAATGCGCCTTGTTTGTTTCTATCGTTACGTAGGTGTGTGAAGGAGACCCCCCCGTGGTACCTCCCGTTAACTGTGCTCCTAGGGCCCGTTATACACCGCCAACCGCCCACCTTCATGTGTAAGACTCCAGCTTAACAACCACCCCAACATCAATTTAATTTGGTTCGTATCGTTATTTTTTCAGTTTTGCTCTAAATCGGGTTCCGAGATTGTTTGTACAGGTACCCAGGTGTACAGAGTCAGGAAAACTGATGGAGAACCATCCTTTTTCCCAACGTCCATTGTTTGAGCAAGATGCTCAGCTCCAGAACTTTATAAATTATCTGGCCTTGTTTTTTTGCTTAGTAAACCTGTTTCGAGCACGCTGGTTCATTAACCGAAGTGTAGATTAACATCTGAGCTTTTCGAATCATCCAAGTTTGCCTTAAACAAAGCAAAACTCATGGAGAACCATCAATTTTTCCATTTGCAAAAGGTTGCGTGGCAGATTCCCATCTCCAATACATCACCCAGCTGCAGAGTAATTTGCGAAATTTTATATTTTCATCATTTTTGCTCAGAACCGGATTCTGTTTGTTTTGATCGTTACCCAGGTGCATAAACTCGACCTAAACATGCCCGCGCATGTAAAACAAAGCAAAACTGATGGAGAACCAACGTTTTCCCCATGTGCAAAGACTGTCTTACAATATCCCCACACGCGAAAACAGCACCAACACTCAAATGTAACCCCCCACCCCCACAGTGCACAAAAACGCGCCCCGTTTGTTTCTATCGTTGCCTGGGTGTATGAAGGAGACCCCCCCGTGGTATTTACCGGTAACTTGCTCCTGGGGCCCGGTATACACGAAACAAGAAAAAAAAGGGTACTGCTGGTGCTGCAGTACAATGTAGATGGGAAAAGTGTTCAGTCCTGTTTTTCCTAACCAGATCTGTTCGTTGACAGGTACAATAGCAACCATCGTGTAGAGCTACGTTTCAGCTTTTCGAATCATCCAGGTTCGCCTAAAACAAAGCAAAACCGATGGAGAACCATCATTTTTCCCATCCGCAAAGGTTTATGTGCCAGATTCCCAACTCCACAACTTCACCAACACTCAAATGTAAACCCCCACATCCACCCCCACAGTGCACAAAAACGCGCCCCGTTTGTTTCTATCGTTGCCTGGGTGTATGAAGGAGACCCCCCCCGTGGTATTTACCGGTAACTGTGCTCCTGGGGCCCGGTTTAACTTAGGGTGCTCGCGAACCCTTAGTTATCTCTCTTGTCTTGGTATTGAGGGCCATTCCCGACCTGCGACCACGCCGTAAATAAAATCGCTTCCCCAGAGCGCTAGTTTTCTCGCACTGTTACTGCACTACAAATCAGATTGAAAAGTGTTCGGCCCTGTTTCTGGATGGCAAGGTTAATTCGTTGCCAAAAAGGGCAGCAACCAGCGTGGGTATTTGATCATCCACACTGGGGTATGGGCACTCTTGGCTAGGAAAACAAAATGTATGGGGCCGTGGAACTACCTGAAAACCCGGAGCGTAATCTACCGTAAAAACCCGCTGGTCGGGAACCAAAGCACATTACCCGTAAGGGCCCTACACACCAGCCGCTGTGTTGTTGTTGTTCTTTGCCGACAACAGATACCGTTTGTGCAACGAGTTTTTGAAAGCCCAGTCGGCAGAACGGAGGCGCTGCTCTTACATGCCTCGCCCTGATGAGAAAGATGCGTTTTCGTGCGCATCTCGTCGTGTACCACCACGAACGGCAGGTGGGTATTTGTACTCAAGTCCGCACCACAATTGGCCTGTATTTCTTGATGCACTTTATTTGTGTACGGACCTCTTTGTGTGGTTACTTGCTTTTCTTTGTTTGGCTCGTTGCTCTTCTTTGGTAGGCTCGTTGCCTGTCCGTCGACGTGAGGGCAGCGCAACAACAAAAAAACACTCTTATATTTGTTTTTTCTTCTTCATGGATTTCTGTTGTGTATGTAGTTGTTCGCCTGGCATGTTGCTTTTCTTTGTTTGGCTCGTTGCTCTTCTTATCCCTTGTTTTCAGAAGGATGCTTTGGACGTTGGATGAACAGGAAAGGGCCCGCCGAAAGCAATCAACCGCAATGAAAAATATCCAGGTCCGTAATAGTTCGTGTGGATGTTTTTGGTATGATCTTGACACCAGGATCACGATCCCATGGCTGCTGCAGGAAACGAGGCCCCTAAGGTAAGGTACATGGCCATTTTCCATGACTCGAGGCGAAACATTTGGAAAAGTGACTCGAGGCGTGAAATCCTGGGTCTCGCCTCGAGCCATAGCGAAACGTTTGGAAAAAGTGCGTGAAATCCTGGAACCTATATTGCTGCAATACTGTGGTCGCAAAAACCCTGCAATTTGCGGTGCATTCACCCTGCAATTTGCAGCATATTGCAATATTATCGCAACAAAATCGCAACAATTCTAAATTAAAATTGCAGCAAAAAGCTTGCAAATTGCAGCAACAAGCTTGCAAATTGCACCCTCCATGCTGCCAAAATTTTCTCTGAAAGCTTTTTCAAATCCTCTATGTCCTTTTTAACATGATTTTTTCTGCAATATCCCGCAATTTGCAGTGGTTTTGCTGCAATTTGCAGTATATTTTGCCACAAATTTGATCGAAAGGGGCGAGGTAAATTACGCCTACTATCCTGCGTATGTCCGTCCGTTCACGTCACACACTCCCCCTCATGTTGCACTGTCATGCTCAACCTTTTGCTCAACTAGCGATGACAGCAACATGAAATTCTATACAAACATGCATGATACCATGGCCCTAGTCGCTTTGCTGTAATGTAATGTAATGTCTATTAAAGATATAATGCCTAATGCTGTCTTGCGAAGCAAGGCCGGCTATCCCCCGTCGTTAACTCACCCGCGCTACTCTGCTGCTCGCGACCCCCAGGATGCCAGTCCCAGGACACTGTGTATCCCGCTGTGGCTCTGGGGGCTTGCAACTGCCCCGCACGGGGCAGTTGATTGCTGCCCCGCACGGGGCAGCTGCGTGCTGCTCTCCCCCCGCCTAGTGCAGGGGGATGTTGCGTGTTGTCTGTGGCTATACCTACCCAATAGCGTTTGCCTCTTGGGTCGTTTATCGACTGCCCCGCATGGTGCAGCCTCACCGACAAATCCTGGGCCAGGCACTGTGCTGCTCAACTTATATCTTTAGCAATGGGAGTACAGGATTCTCACCTTATAACTAGGCCATAGTTTCCATTGCTGCGGGACTCCTCAGCCCGCTGTGTTGTGGGGATTTTCACCACCAGCATTCTACTCTAACCTCCCCTAAATGTAATAGCAAGACTCCCGAACTTGCCATGTGGGGATTTTCACCTCCAGCACTACCCTACCCTCATGAAATTTTCACCTTGGTAGTTTTCACCTTTGTTTTTCCGCTGTTGCTATGCTGCGTTCTCCCTTCTTTTGTTATTGTTTTTTTTTATTCTTTCTTCTTTTTCTTCTCTTGCTGCGGTTGTTGTTCGATTATTTCTCTCCTGCGCTTGTTCATTCTCACTTGTGCTTGGATCGCCTCGTCTCTGTTGTTTTTGCGTACTTTCCTGCCTTGTCCCTCTTTCCTACTTTCCTCTGTCTCCTCGTTGTTCCTTTTCTTCCCGTATGTTTGTGTCTGTGCTGTTGTCATTTGTGTTGTTTCGTTTTTATGTTCCTGCGTTTCCCTTTTTGTTCCCTCTGTTTCCTCTTCTTCTCCTTCTCTTTCCCTACTCTGCTCTTTCTCCTTTTTGGTTGGTGTTGTTGTGTTTTCTATATACGGCCCATACTCGAATTCCCCATCTTCCAGTTCCGCTATCCTCGCTTTTATCTGCGCTATGCGTGCTCTGTTTTCCCTACTTTCCTCTGTCTCCTCGTTGTTCCTTTTCTTCCCGTATGTTTGTTTCTGTGTTGTTGTCATTTGTGTTGCCTCGTTTTTATGTTCCTGCATTTCCCTTTTTGTTCCCTCTGTTTCCTCTTCTTTCCCTTCTATTTCCCCACTCTGCTCTTCTTCCTCTCTGGCTGGTGTTGTTGTGTTTCCTACATACGGCCCGTACTCAAATTCACCATCTTCTAGTTCCGCTATCCTCGCTTTTATCAGCGCTATGCGTGCTTTGTTTTCTTCGTTCATTTTGCCTTGTTGCCTTAGTCGCTTTGCTGCTCTCATTACACGCTATCGATGCCACTGTTGCTGTAGTTTTCAGTAAGCCCCGTGCTTCTGCTCATACTACAGCAAAAATACGAAGGCCATCTTCGTCATATGCTCCCCCTGAACTACCGCCGCTAATCTCTAAAACCCACTGGCAACCTACAGCATCCTTATGCGGTCCGCATCTGTGCCATGTACCAAAGATCCAGATCAGGGTGATGTTTTCTAGAAGGGCACATCCAGTGCACCAATCACGCCTATATCTACTGTCCTGGTGACTGCGGAGTGCGTAATGAAGCTAGGTAGATGCCCCACGTCCGTCCGATCCTGATCATCTGAGATCCAAGGAAACCGCATCACACCCTTTCTCTCATGCCGCACCATCATGCTCGTCTAGTCTCAACTAGCCCAAAGAGCCATGATGAGCGACATACACTTTCTATACACGACATGCTTCATGTTCACCTAAGATGACTATTCATGACGGTATCTGCACAAATCATGCACACCACACTGCTACTATAATGATCCCACTGCCGCTGCAGCCATCCTTACTACCTATGCTGATACTGCAACGATGGAAGGTTCTTTAACCTCCCTAACTCCCAGGCTCCCCCCCATCTTCGCCTAGTGTCCACTCGCCACTAACAGCGCCCATGCGCGCTCTGCGTCGATGCGACAGACTTGCGGATCTAAATCAAGGGTGATGTTGCCTGCGCTAAGCTACAAGTATACCAGTAATATAAGTAACGAAATTGTGACATGCCTGGAGATTCTTTGCCTATATCAACCAAAACACCTTCAACAGTATACAGCACTCAAGACACACATGCATATCCCCGACAGGCTCTTTTAGCTTACAGGCCGCCATGCTCATGTGCCCATTCACTGACCCCAGGCTACACTCAACCCCCGCTATCTGAATAGCAAGCTGGTTGTCCTGGTATAATACTGGTGGTCCCTTGCACTCAAATTTTCTACCATGATCCTATGCTAGGAATGCTACTTTTCACTCACCCTGCTGTCGTGCTGGTGTCTGTGGCAATGTGTTTCTGTGGTGGAAGGCTTACCAAAGCACCACCCATCACCGTCATTCTACACCCCTGACTCTTCAGGTGTCTCAATGACCCATCACCGTAACCACACGGCGTCTCACCACATGCCTGTCTACACCACTAACGCACCATAGACCAAAGGGGCGCGTGCTGCATATTATTTCATACCCTACAGCTTTATCAGCACATACCCCAGCCTTACACAAAACCAGACAGCACCGAGCTAGCAAACCTAACCTCAATTCAGGCATAGTCGGACGGGAGTGCCATGCAGCCTAACATCTGCCTATATAGCAAACCTCACTCCTCACTCTTTCCTCTTGCTCGTTTGGCTCATTAAAGCCCAAAACGCCAATGCAGTGGTGTGCGCACGTGAAATGGCAGCCCCGTGTACTCTACACTGTGTCCCCGTAAACCATGCACACTTGCCGCCACCAGATCCACGTTTCACTCGTTCACCCGAGTCTTACTACACACACTTATCAACACCCGATCTTTTGAACCCCCAGCTCGACCGTGGGTATGTGCACATACAACACACACCATGCGAGTCCTACACTAGGGTCCACAAACCAACCGCAACACACGCAACCACGGGAAGCTTACTCGCACTTACACCCCGCCGGTTGTCTCGTGATCTGTTGCTGATTCTTGCAGACAAGCCCACTGGCGTCCAGGCTTCTCGTCTGCTTCCTAATATAGATGACTAGCGAATAAACCACCTAACAATATATAGAGTGTTCACTGTGGTAGTGGTAAAACGTGTGCATATAACCTACATCTTTTCCCAACTGAGCACCTGTAAGTGCCGTGTGCAACCTTCACTGACCATTGCGCTTCTCGCAAAAATATTTCTCAGTCAAGTTCACATACCTAGCACCAGGCTCCGTGTCACCACTGTTGACACTATCATGCACACCCACATCTATTCACCCCCTAGCTCACGCCGTGCCACGCCCACATCCATTCACGCCAAGTTACATGCTAGCTGTGGATGCAGGGTACGATTCACCGCTCGCTGTCGGGCTTTCTACATCACTCTACCTTGCGTTTCTGACTCTATACCTTACGCTCCATAGCTGCAAGGGTCACAAACTAGTTCGCTCTGTGGTTGCTCGAGTCTCATAGCACGAGCCATCACCACACATACACAGCGCCCGCAGCACTCATGCTGCGTGCCTTCTAGCACACACGCTTGCCCTATATCGACCCACGCATGCTCGCTGCTATGTTCGTCGCTATCCTCCTTTATTCATTTTTCTCCTTTGTGGGAACACGAAAATCCCATCCTATATAACGCTCATGTCTACGCAGCATAGACTGCACTCACCACAGTACCATGATCTGCGGAGTGTGATCCCATGCTACCTTGCCTTAAGGTACCATCAGAGACACATGACACAGGCAAACGCCTGCTCGGTTGTCGCTATCACCCACGAACGCAGGTGCTTCTCTGACAGGTGGCCTGATTGTTTCACGTTAACTTTCACAAGGCCATATGCCTCTTTTCTAACGTCAGGCTGACATGTGTCACTCACGCCACTAACTGGCTGGCAACCTAAACAGTGACTAATTCAAGTGGATGCAAGTTTATAGCAAGCTACCGAATCTCATTCGTCACTCCACCATCTGCCCACTTCTATCGTGCTTTGTTAAGGCTAAGTGATGTGGGATCTCTCGCCCCAACACAGCCCACGCGCTCTTATTTTGAGTATCTCACTTTTCTAGTCTTCACTTTGACTATAATCCTCCTTTTCTGAGCGCCACCAGGTGAACGAATGTTACACTGAGCATTCACGCTACATGCTACCTCCATACAAAGGCACAACTGCACGTTCACGCAAAACATGCTCATGCAACTCTTTTACCCGCCCTGACTCACACAACAATCTACTCGTGCTATACATAGTGCACACTTATGGGGGCGTGCGATTCACTAATTACGACATGCATACTTTCTATCCCCAGCAGTGATCAGTTGCTAGGTGATGTGATCGCACTTATCTTTCTCCTCTTTCTTTTCTCATCTCTCCCCCCGATTGTGTGTCGAGTCATTCTAATATAAACCTGGTTTCTGCACCTTAACCGATGGGACATTATGGGGATCATATCCCCCTATCCACCGTCTACTACCGAAAAATTTTTCAGTCAACGGCCCTCGTGCAATGCGCAGCCTCATATGCCCCAACATCATTAGGCTAATCCTCATTTTCTTTCGGTCTACATCGCGCATTCACTTGCACATACAGAGGATTGAGACCCACAAAACACCCACTATAACCGTTCTTTTACATAACGTGCCCCCTGACTCTGATGGTTCCTATACTGAACTCTACAGCCAAAGACACAAATAAACACCCTATCTATATCGGGTGTATGGTGGTTATTAATGCTCATAGGGCGCGCTCTGTCACCCCGAGGCCGTTAGTACAAAGCAGACTGACACGAACTTCATTGCGCTGCCAGCTCACCTACTTTCTCACTAACCTTCACTGAACCACCATGTAAACGCAACATCTGTACCCCATACCGCAAAGCCATCACCTGCATGAGACATTACTGTTCTCATCTCTCAGGGAACCAACTTTTCTGCGAGTGTAGGTACTATTCAATATCACCTTGCGTGGTATCTCTATGAATATATAGTTACGTACTTTTCACCACCAAATGGTTTTATACACATGGACCTCCGTCCCCACATGTGATATCTGCATACACGCACCCAAAACAACGGATGCTATTTTCTTCTCTCTTTACTAGGCACTCTCGGCAATGCAACGCTCGTCTCCACTTTCCGTACTAGCACACCACGCAGCCCCCACTAAGCTCATGCGCAGATGCACACCCCTAACCAGCCCTTTTACTAACTCTTTGATTGGCACACCGGATGCACACTCCCCAAGCCCAACAGTGCAGCTAACGTGCGCGCTATTCTGGCGTTAGCCCGTTATCCTCATAACATAACTATCCGCCTCTGACCTATACGCGCAATACAACTGCCGTCTGTGCCTCACTATCACCATCACTCCTGCTATGCACTTCACTCTTTTATAGTGCACATAGCTCCTGAGTGCTGACTCGCTTCTACTTTCTTGGTGTCTACGAGCCTGCCTACAGTAATGAGTGATCTACACCTGTCACCCACCACGTAGCTATCATTCACACACAAGGGTGACTTTGCTTCTCTCACCGTGGCGACTATTGCATGCTGCAAGCCTATGTGACGCTTGCCTTTTCTATCCCCACTGCTATCACACGATAACACCGGGATCTCACGCTTCGTGCGTGTGCATACCAACTTTTCACTCTCGCCACGTTCACTTGTCGCCCCATGTGCCTGCCTTCCTTTTGTTCTCCTTCTTTTCTTTATTTCTTTCTTTCTTTCTTCTTTGTTTCTTTCTTTCTTTCTCTACAAACACGAAACGGGCTCTCACTCTCGACCCATAGGCCTCGTGGGTCAACTATCATATTCATCCCGCACTGGGGTAGTGATACTATCATTATCACCGGCCACACGGCCCTGGCTATCACCTGGCCTCCCACGCCATGCAAATAAGCCCCCCCTACGGCGTTTCCACTGTAGTCGAGAGATAAAGAAAAACACCCCGTTTGCTAGTACTAACGCCCCCATCACTGCACGACTCATGACCTACTTCGTCCTCCTCGTGCAGCTGAACGCTAGATTATGAGAGCGCTCCATATTGGCACTCTCCATAACGCTCTCCTCTATCATCTTTTATTCGCCGCTGCTCTACCCAGCACTCCGCGACATTCGTTTTTTTCCTAGTGACTCTAAACAACCAGTCACTCTCAACAAACAATCCCAATGGATCAAGTATCAAGACTTTTTCACCGTACTAGAGGAGAGCTACTATCTGCACCATTGGCCCTATGGCCCTGACTGTGCCTTTCATCCTACACCGTACAAAATTAGCTCCCCCTTACGGCGCCTTTCATTGCAATATAAACACAAAATTCATATTTCTTGGCACTAGCACCCCTACCACTGCACGTACTGTAACCTACCTTGTTACTCCCGTGCAGTTCGACGCCAGGGTAACGAAAACCCCCGTCGGTGCTCTTTTCGTGCCTCATCGTCGCTGCTCTAACCAGCACCATGCGACTTCCCGCAGACTACCAGCCCCACACGGACTCCGGTCCTTATTTACCACGCCCGCTCCCGGCCGACTAACCCGCACCATGAGGGTAGTCCCGCCGTTTCAGCAGCAAACGCACGTTTGCCACTAGCGAGTGTAGTTGACCTATCCTAGCGGCGACTGTCCTGTACCTGCCCCTTTGCCAGTCTACTACCAGCACCACCGGAGCTTGTCTGCTTATCCTAAAATCTTATTGCTGGTTCTGAGATGGCTCAGCATCCCACTGACTGCCACCTCCACCCCTTCCATCGCCACTAATACTTATTGCTCATGCGATTGACGGCACTAGTCGCCGTAACCGCACCACGCCTACTGTGTCTACTCCCGTATAGGGAGACTACACCACAGAACCATGACCGCCACCTTTGGCTTTTCCGCTGTCCATTTCTTTCGGAGGTTCCTTGGAGCCTCCCCGACGACGATCATCAAGGCCTACAATCATAAGACGCGCCCACCAAGTTTGAATCCCCCAGCTTCTATGCTCCGGCCTCCCGGTCGTTATACCCAAGACCTAACAAGAAAAGGATTCTGATTTTGATACTCCCCTTGGAGAGTGCATCCCCCAGAGTATCCTCCTGGAAACGTGCCCACCACCACCTACAGGTCTGTATACAACTATAGACAGCCAGAGACGAACACGTCTTCATCCCTCGTGTCTAAACCGGATACGCCTCCTTTACCTAACGATCCAAAATTCTCTTAGCGTCTGCCCCGGCACCTCCCCAGAAGTCCCGGGAATCCGGCAAACTTATCCAAGCCACCACATTGTTATTTAGCCATAACTATCACCTAATCCGCCACGGAAGTCCAGGTCAGCATCAGCCCTCCTAGCCAATCCACCGAATCCACCCTCCGAGGCTACATCACTTTCATTGCAATCTGGTGCCCATAACCTGTGACATTCCTTGCTTAGAATGTATAAATTTACTCTAGGGCAGCAGGCTAAGGTTCCTTCCAGCTATTCCGCACAAGAACAACCAGAACAAAGAACTATCTCCCACGTCACTGCTAGCACAAAGAACACTAGCTAGCCTACACGACTTCTACGGCCCTAAGGTTGAATGCAACCAAGATGGCCAAAGACCAGCGTCTCGGCACGCTACTTGAGGGGCGGACTGTCAGACAGGAGACTCCTTTGCCGTCCGTCCGTTCCTAGTGACCGTGAAGGCTGACGGTACGCCTACTATCCTGCGTATGTCCGTCCGTTCACGTCACACAAGTACCCAGTGTATTGTCACAGGTTATGGGCCCAGGCGTGATTGTTGGGGCGCCTGGGAGTGGAAAGGATTTAGGAAAGGTTGGAGGCAAGGTTTTGGATGGTAATCTTTACGGCGGCTGTGAAGTGGGACTAAGTTAGAGTTCTCACTTAGCATTATGTAGGCAACAATTGAAATATAGTTCCCTAAGTCTAGGTCAAGTTTAGGAACAATTGGCAGCGTGGAAGTTAAACAATCTTGTTTTTACCGCGCTTAGTTAGATCACCGAAAAGTATGAAAAGAGTTTTAGGGCTTTGTGGGGCAAAATATGAAGAAGTAATAGTGAAGTAGGAGTGGAAGTAGTGGTACAGTATCTGGTTTCCCGGAAGTGTGATCCTAGAGGTCACGGGGGAGGCTTGTCCGTGGGAATACCAGAGTTTGTGTTCAATGTGGGGAGAAGCAGGTGGGGATGTCAAATGGGAGTAGAGTAAAAGTAGGGTGAATACTAGCACCAGCATCCACAAGCAAAGTTCTGATACAGAGTGCACAAGAAGGCAGTGTAATCAAAATAGCAACAACAGAAGACAGCAACCCGGGAATCTGATAGGGGTGTGGTATGAAGATCAGAATCCTTTTTGCCGTGTTTGGAAATGCAGGATGGTGCGGATGCCGGCTACAATTGGAGGCAGCACAGGGGCGTTCTTTTCAGCGATGGTCACTGTTTTCGCAGTTCTTGTTGTTTGTTTGAGCATCAACCCCCACACAACAGCATCAACCCCCATACAACAGCACCAACCCCCACACAACAGCGCTAGCAGTACAATACGGCGACCTGAGGGAGCATTTTTTGTGTTATTATGTAGGTGACATGGCTCTGCAGAGCAACAGCACCAACCTCAGTGCCAATCTCAGCAGCAGCATGACCACCAACATCAGCAACAACCTCATTACCAGCTAGCAGGAAAAGTATTAGTAGGGTGCTAGGATTACGACGGAAAGGAGCGCGACCGTGGAGATGGCAGCTGCCCTCATCCTGGGTCTGTTTGCTTTCGCGCCAGTAGCTTTTAAGATAGAAATAACAACACCGGTAATTTAGTAACAACGTCGGCTGTAATAGTAACAATAGCAGCGGACGCGCGCAGGGCTCGGGGATCCACTATGGGCACACGAGAGACATGCAGCAGCATTGGGGCACTGGAACCCGCGTAAGTCCGGGCCTGCAGGAGTGTGAAAACACTGTGTGGGCTTGTACCAGCGAGGCTAGGTGCTCGAGTCCACGGGCTTGTCCTGTGGGCTGTTGTTGTTAGCTTGTCTCCTCGGGGATGCCAGTGGGCGGGCAGTAACAACAATAGCGGGAGAGGAAAATCGGCTATATTGTGGATAGACGGAGCCATGTCAATGGAGGCCCGGGCACTGGGTGGCCTCAGTCCTGCAAGGAGCCAAGACTCCGCAGGTGACGTAGGTGGTAAAACCACCACACAAGAATGCGAATGAATAAGTGTTCGCTCACCTGTCGCACGCACCATGAGCTGGCTAGAGATAGAAATATTAGTATTACAAACTCAGCCATACAGATGCGAGAGAAGGAAGAAAGAGAAAGAGATATCCCTAGAAGCGACCGAAAGAAGTGTGACAAGAGAAGCACGGGTGGTGCAGGAGGAGTACAAAACGAAAGCCAAAGGTGGCGTAGGGATGAGCAAAAGAAAGCCAAGGGTGGCGTAGAAAAGTCTGATGCATGGAGTATAGCACAGGCAGAATAGCCCGACTGTAGTAACAAAATCCAGATACTGGTGGAGGTGGCAGGATAGTCACAATAAGCCAGCAAATCCAGATATTGGCAAAGTGACAGGAGAAGAGTGAGTCACATAAACCAGCCCTACTAATAGTGAGGGTGGAGTCTGGTCGTGCCGTAGTCATCAATAGACTTAGCTAGTTCCCCACTGAGCAAAGTCGTGACTATGAGCGAAAGTGAAATTGAAAATGGAGAGGTGGCGGGTGTCACATATCTGGCCGTGTCGTAGTCATCGATAGACTTGGCGGGTTCCCACCTGGAGCCAGGTCGTGACTGTGAGCGAAAATACAAGGGAAATGGACAGAGGAAAAGTGAAACAGAGCTGGTTGTTTTGAGTTGGCCACTGTCATAAGGGAGACAGAGACCCCATCCAAAGAGGAAATAGGAAAGGAAGTGAAAAGGGCAGGCTAACCAAATACCAGACTAGACTACAGTCATAGGGGCTATTATTGTTGTTGTTCAAAATGAATAATAGTGCCAGGGGGCGCTACAGTTGTTGTTCAAAAGGAATAATAGTACCAAGGGGTGCTACTATAGTTTTTGTGACTGACTGACTTAATCTTAACCCCATCCATAAGATGGATATATCAACATAAAGTGCCATGGATGGGCACGTGCGGGCTATACACTACACAAGGGCGAATTGCATGCATGCGCTGTCTTGGGTCATAAGTCCGCAGGGAGCCGCAAGCGACCCAAAAAATCCTGGTTGCTACCCCTAGAAATCTCTGCGGAATCTCGGCGCCTGGCGCTGAACGTCTTCGTCAAGTGACTCTATACTACACTATACTGTACTATACTATACTGCACTATACTATACTATACTCCCCTACCCGCTCCCCTATACTCTCGCTCTGCGTGTCAGCACTGCGTGGACTTCAATCTTCCCCACCTCCGGCTCCTGAATGCCACTGGCCAGCTGCTTCCACCCTATCCTATCCTGCGCTGCTTCCATCCTCCCTTCCTGTTCTATCCCAGCGTACTCTAATGCTGCAGCCAAGCCCTCACCGTACGTGAAGTCTGGTCGTCTCTGTGGGCGTGGGTGGCCGCACCATGATGTGAGGAACATGCGTGGGAGTCGTGTGAGTGGCATCCTAGCTACGTGCCCTGCCCACTGCAGCTGTCTACGGCGGATGTATGTCTCTCTATACTACGCAATTTGAGCACTTTCAGCAGGCTCACTGTGCTAATCCTATACTCTCGGGTGTGCCACGTGCTCACACCACACATCGCTCGCGCGCACTGGTGGTGAAATCTACGTAACCTACCCCACATCGCCGCTGTCAAGCACCAGCTCTCACTACCGGTACTTGGCCCTATCTACCACGGGAATCACGTTGCCTGAGGGGAGCTTGATGTCGGTGAGGTTGGCGCTGTCGTAGGTGAGTGGGTCGGTGTAGGATATGGGTGGGGCAGCACAGAACAACACAAGGGTCTTCACCTTCTTGTCCCCAGGTGCTTTTTCATGCACCTGCATACCCCACCTGGCAAAGTGAGCGTTCACCCGCGGTGCCATCCGTTCCACTGACCCCCTGTCACAGAAGAGCAGCCCTGTGTCGTCCGTATACTCAGAGTCCGACATTTCGAACTCGAGCTCCTCACCCCCGCACATCACCTCCCCTCCCCACTTCCCTCCTACCGTCAGGTACCCATGCTGCAGGTCCCACCGCAGATCCACCCGTCCGTAGCGCCTGGTCATCCCCCTCGCCGTCTGGAAAGTAGACTGCAGTGCCTCCTCCACTGTAACCCCCTGCAGAGCCCGTACCCGCACCTGAATATATTCCACTGCTCTCGCTACCCTAGCCTCCCTTACCTCCAACACCCCTGCTGCTGTCACTGCCGGCCCGAATCCCTTCATGCCCAGGTCCCACCTCTGTGAGCTCACTGTCCCCTGTGCTGTTGTCCTAAACCTACACAAGCTATACTGCGAGTTGTATTCGTATCGCCACGCTTGCATGATGGCGCAGATGTGGAAGATGAATAGCTGCGGACCCAGCAAGTCCCCCTACTTCACCCCTATAATGCTGTCTATCACCATCTCCACCTCCTCTACACTAAACTTCACATTCACCGTGCTGTGCAGCGCCTCCAACAACCGCACAATCTTATCATGCACCCCGAGCCTACGCATCACCTGCCAGAGCAGCGTTCTAGGCACCCTGTCGAATGCCTCCACCAAGTCCAAAAGGAGCACCCACGTCTCCAGCCCATGCTCCCGTCGCTTCTTGATCGCCATCCTCAAGCTAAACGAAGCGTCCGTGCACCCCCGACCTGGCCTGAACCCACACTGGGGCTCCTGCTCGAGCGACCCCTGGATCGGGGTGAGTCTAGACTTGATAATATTGGCAACTACTTTATATAGTACCTCAAGTAACATGATCCCCCTATAATTTCCAGGATTGCTCAGATCCCCCGACTTCGGGAGGATCCTCAAGAGCCCATCTTCCCACCCTGCTGGTACTGTCTCCGACTCCCAGAACCCCCCTACCACCCTCACCAAAGCCCCCCCTAACCTCCGCATCTGTTGACACTGCTGCTTTCACTGCTGCTGCACTCACTCCCGAGCACCCCGGATACGAGACATTCAGCCTCTGCGCTGCCTGCTCAACCTTCTTCTCCCCTGGGACCCTCCCTCCCTCCACATCTACCTCATGCTGCGGGATGCAGTCCACTACACTCACATCAAAGCTTTCTGCACGTAAGTACAGCTCCTCAAAGTGCTCTCCGAACCTCTCTGCGTTCTCACGTGCACCGACACGCATCTCACCACCTTTCCTCCTCAGAGGAACCTCAGACGACGCTCTAGTCTTCTGCAGACCCGCTTTCAACTGTTTAATCGCATCCCACGCTTTCTTCCCGCACTCAAACGCAGCTACACACTCGTTGTTGATCGTACTGCACCTCTCCTCTATCCACCCAACTCTTTGCAACACGCACCTTCTTCCTCCATCTCCCTCTCACTTCACGCAACCTGCTTCTCGCATTCACCCTGTCCTCAGGCCTCGCCGCCATCAGCCTCGCCACCGCCTCGTTGCGTTCTCTCTTCGTGCCTTCCAGCTCTGCCTCCGCCCTCACATACCACGGTGCCCCCGCCCTTTCCAACTTCGGCAACTGCAGTGACTGCTCTGCTAAAGCCTTAACCAACCTATCATGACCGCTGCTGTCACTACTATTGGTCTCTAACCTTTGCCGAACACCCCTCCCAAACTCCAGTCTCCTTTTCTCCGTCTCCTCATCCCCCCCCACCAAACTCCCATAATCTCTCTTCTTCAGCTTATCCCTCTGAGCCACCACCTCCTTCTTCATTTTCTTCCTTACCCTCATCGTCATGACTACTGCTGCATGGTCGCTATCCGCCAAACTCTTGACCCACCTCTTGCAGTTTGTCACGCGCATCAAGTCCGAACCTAGACAGAAAAAATGATCTATCTGATACAGTTTGAACGGGAAAGCAAAGGAGCGCCAGGTGCCATAGCCTCCACGACCTCTCTTGAAAAAAATCGAAGCAGCCACCATAGACTGTGAAGCCAACAAAAGTTTCATCTTCTCTCCTGCCTCATTGCAGGACACATTCCCAAACGAACCAACTGTTGCCCCCACTTGCCCAGACCCATCCACTCCCACAGATGAGCGTTGCAATCCGACCCCACAACCAGCACATCTCCTGCCTTCTTGCAGCTAATAACTGCATTCCACGTCTCCTCAAAATCATCCCATTCCCAATCATTGTGCCTATACACCGACACCAGATGGGTCCCTACATCAGCCCCATCTTCATCCTGAACCAACAACCTAATTGCAATAACACATGGCCCAAATCCATAATGCACCACCGAACCAACATCCTTCCAAGCTCTAACTCCTTTCAAACCCAAAGCAATCCCAACTACCATAGAACCCCTCCCCGACTGTGATCTCTTCCCAGCCAGCATAATCGCCCCCAAACCAGGTCGATCCAACTGCTCCAATCCCTCCCTCCACGTTTCCTGAAGGCAAGCCGCAAACACACCTTCATCCCTCATTGAACTAAATAGGTCCTCGAAGTTTTCATCCTCCTTCAGGCCCCTACAATTCTGAGTCACGAAACGTAATCGTTGACGTCGTTCCTTTCCCTTTACAGAAAGGCTCGAACAATCCACGAAAGTTCGTTCAACGCCATGGTAAAAATCATCCGCAAGCTGGCGAGGCGTTACGGATCCCTCAGTATAGTAGCCATAGGCAACTACTGCAGATGCTCAGGAGCCAAAACAACAATTGCTTGCTGCCCCAACCCCACACCTGAAAAGGGTGCCAAGCTAACGTCCATGGGACATGGCGCTCACGTGGCAGTTTTTTGTTCAAAAGAAATAATAGTGCCAGGGGGTTCTATAGTTTTTGTTCAAAAGAAATATAATAGTGCCAGGGGGTGCTATAGTTTTTGTTCAAAAGAAATAATAG
>Ga0099797_100345_pt2 | contig 16942 bp, 5 predicted proteins | sample Uncmet_Sort48C_1_FD_89871 | JGI IMG/M metagenome (GOLD analysis project Ga0099797, IMG submission 89871) | Marine eukaryotic communities from CALCOFI LINE 67, Pacific Ocean - C012_Sort48C_1 | ecosystem: Environmental > Aquatic > Marine > Oceanic | place: Pacific Ocean: Monterey Bay | collected...
CAGAAACTGAGAGCCTTGACAGGTCTTACTGATTAGAAAGTTGGTTTTAAAAATAGATAGAGGTGGGACATGGGAATTTGTGTACTGACTGAAGGGGGACAAGAAAATAAGGGGGTAAACAATTTTAGTCATGTTAAAGGGGGAATTTCAGTTAAGGGCAGATTTCTATTTTAAAGGGAAGCCAAAAAACCATCCAGAAACAATAAATTTTGGATTTGTGAATAACGTAAATTTGGATTTTACGGTGGTATATGCAATTCCACGGACCAAAAACAGTTTGTCTATGGTATACTAACTGCTAGGGTGGGTGGTGAGGTATGTCCAGGATTTCCAAGAAAGCAGTTACTCCCCATGACGTTGCAGACTAAATACATAGCCCTGTGTTAAATACGATTAAGAGGGATCTAATAAGCTAATCAAATTGTGGTATATGCTGTCTTTCTTTTTAAAAAATATTGAAAATAGCAAACTTTTCGAAACTTCTAGCGTGACAGGTATTTTTCCATGCAACTTACCCATTTGTTTTTAACACAAAAGAAATCGAATGTTTAATATGAAGGATAGACTTGTCTTGGTTTTAGCTTGGAACATCCAGGTATCACTAGACGGATGGAAATTTGGAAAAAAGGCCCTCTACCCGGACAAAAATACACCACAGCTGCTAACTTCAGGAATGAACTATTATTGTATGTACATTCAAACCCAGAAGCCTCACATTGCCTCTCACCAGGAAAATTGTTTTCGCCCTATTGTTTGAAGGGGGTATTACACCATAATACCACTTCAAACAATAGGCAGGAAAAAAAATTTCTAGGCGAAAGGCAATGTAAGGCATTTGACATTTTAATCTACATATAACATTACATCATGCCTGCAGTTTGTAGATGTGGTATTTTTGTCTGGGTAGAACCTTAATTACATCAGCCTATACAGAGAGCCAGAAATTAGCCAAAGATATAAGACTAATATGACATATTTCTTGCCATAAAAAGGTTTACTTCAAATTAAATAATAAATATAGAAATAAATACAAAAAGTATTTAGTAAAATGAATCAGTGGACCTACACAGTAGTATCTGTTGCTTTAGAATGAACAATGCCTCCTTGGAGTTGTAAGCCTGTTAACTTTAATTTGTCTATAATAAATACACAACCATAAATTACATAAGAAAAGAAATATAGAAAAAAACGAAAATACGTTAACTGTTTTTTACACAAACTCGAATAAAGTAAGCCAGTCGTCCAAATGATTTATTTGACCTATTTAGTCACCTGTGTATAAACTAAATAAAAATAATCAGTTGAATAAAAGAATACCTCATTTATTCACGTAACTTCATCTGACAAAACGATGTCTAAAGTAAGCGAAGTTAAGTGAAGCAATAGACATGGATGAAAGTATAGATTTTTGAAAAATCCAGAAATGTTTTGCACATACGAGAATATACTGAATTTACCCCTAGAGCTCACCATGGTTGGGCCCAAGGGGTAAAAATCTTTGATTTGATGCTATCTAGAATGCACAAAATACCATTTCCAGGATGTCATTCCTCACAAAATGAGAAAAATAGCTCTCCAATGAGAAGATGACAAGAAATTTTAGCATATTCTAACATCCGGATATAAAGATTCATAGGTGGAAAATCCGGAATTCCGGAAAAATCCGGAAAATTTTCAACCTTGAATACATGTTTATTACATATTATTCTATACTTATAAGGTGTAAAATTGAGTCAGCTAAAATGAGTCACATAAATGATTTATTCAGCAGTACTTTTTATTCGACTGGTTCAAAAATGCCTCCCTACCCCCATGATCTATATCGATTTTTAAATATTTCTGCCATTTTTCACTGTGTTGTGATATAAATATAGAGGCCGATTAATATATTCAGATATAAAACTAGATATTCAGAAAAAATAAGATTCCGTTTTGATGGGATAACATTCAGAGAACTAGTTCGGAGTGAATCACTGAAGTGATGTCACAAGCTGAGAAGGAGCCACAGCAAGATGGAACCTCACAACATTTACTCTCAAAAGATGACAATCAATACGCACTTTATTCATGAGAGAACAATTGTTTAATCTTAACATTCAAAAGAAAAAAATCGAAAAAAAATATGAAAAAAAAAAATTCGAAAAAAAATCTAAGTGCCACATTTCAATTTTTTTCTAAGTGCCACTTTCTATCTCTTGGCGAGGGTGTGTCCCGCCACCAAGCCGTAAATGGACACCCCTATCAACTTACATCTACTAGCGAAAAAACAAGAAGAAAAAAATCGGAAAAAAAAAATTTGAAAAAAAAAATTTCGAAAAAAAAATCTAAGTGCCACATTTCATATTTTTTCTAAGTGCAACTTTCTATCTAATGGTGAGGGTGTGTGCGGCCTGCAAGCCATAAGTGGACACCCCTCCCAACCTACATTGAACTATCGAAAAAACATGAAGAAGAAAAAGTCGAAAAAAAAATTCTAAAAAAATCTAAGTCGAAAAAAAAAAATCGAAAAAAGATTTTAAGTGCCACATTTCAATTTTTTTCTAAGTGCCACTTTCTAAATTTTCTATCTCACTGGGGAGAGTGTCTGGCTCCCAGGCCACAAGTAGACACCCCATCAACCTACATCTAACTATCAAGAAAACAAGAAGAAAAAATCGAAAAAAAAAAATTCAAAAAAAAAAATTTCGAAAAAAAAAATCAAAAAAAATCTAAGTCGAAAAAAAAAATCTAAGTTGAAAAAAAATAAAAAATAACTAGTTCTGTGTGAATCACTGAAGTGATGTCACAAGCTGCGAAACTCTCATAAGATGGCAATCAATACGCACTATATCCATGAGAGAACAATTGTTTTATATTTACATTCAAAAGAAAAAATTGAAAAAAAAAAAATTCAAAAAAAAATCTAAGTTGAACTCCGAAAAAAAATCAAAAAAAATTCTAAGTGCCACATTTCAATTTTTTTCTAAGTGCCACTTTCTTTCTCATGGCGAGGATGTGTCCGGCCACCAAGCCGTAAATGGACTCCCCTATCAACTTACATCTAACTAGCGAAAAAACAAGAAGAAAAAAAATCGGAAAAAAAATTTGAAAAATAAATTTTCTAGAAAAAATCTAAGTGCCACATTTCATATTTTTTCTAAGTGCCACTTTCTATCTAATGGTGAGGGTGTGTGCAGCCAGCAAGCCATAAGTGGACACCCCTATCAACCTACATTGAACTATCGAAAAAACATGAAGAATAAAAAATCGAAAAAAAAAATTCAAAACAAAAAAATTCAAAAAAAAATCTAAGTCGAACTCCGAAAAAAAAATCAAAAAAAATTCTAAGTGCCACATTTCAAATTTTTTCTAAGTGCCACTATCCGATATTTTCTATGTTAAACTTTTGGACATTTTTTTGACAAAATATTTGTGACTAACAGACTAACAGATTAACAGACTAACAGACTAACAAACCGAAACCTAGAGCTGCCTTCGCAGCTAAAAATAAGACTCATTTAACAGTCACAAGACAAACAGGTCAGCAGAAAGGTTAGAAAAAGATTGGCAGCTGAAATGCATTATAGTAATATTAGCTAGGGGATATGCAGTTTCACTATATAGAGGTACAAAATAGTCATTCTGGAACAATAGGCTATTTAGAATATCAGCTAAAAAAACATATCAGTATTAGTTTAATGGGAATATTCAGTTGCACCTACGTGGTGTAATAGAACAATAGTCAGGTGCAAATTAGCTAGGATATAATGGCTAGTCAGATAGTCACAAGGGAGATTACAGAAAGAAAGCCACAGGGGAGTGACTGGAGCTTTGCTGGCAGAAATCAGCATATACGGAGAGATTCAAGGAAGCATAAGAATCGTCGCGACAGTCCGATATAGAGGTCACCTAAAGTAAATGTATGATACATTTATTAGGATAATTATAATTGTAATCACTCAACACAAGACTACAATCGAAGAATCAAAAGGAACTCTGAGAAGTTCCATTTAATAAATAGCATACGAAAGGCAGACAGTGGTTACGATAAAAACAACCTACGTGAGTGCTTTCAAAATGCAATTAAAGAAAGGGATGTTCTGAGAAACACCCTTGAAGTAACCACTACTGAAGACAGACAGGTGTTATACACAACAACCTACGCTCGTATTCAGGAAGGCATCAACACAGAAGGCTGTATCAAGAGAATAGAAAAGAGTTGTTCCGAGAAACAACAAAAGAATCATCAGCTGGTGACCAAACACCGCCGAAGTATATCAATTCGGCGACAGAGATTCATAAGCCAAGATTGTTGCAGCATTAGTTCAACTAACGAGGTGACCTATTTATTATTAGTTATTTGTAAAAATGTATGAATACATTAATGATTCAATAATGACTCAAAATTAGCAACTTGATTTATATCTAATAGCGTCCCCTCCCTTCTGAGCTAAACCACGGCTAAAGAATATTATAACAATCACACTATTTCCATCACACTGCATTTTAAGTCAGATTTCTGGCAAATTCTTATCTAAGAATTTTGAAGCTTTGAGTAAATATAAGGTTATCGAAAACAAAAATGATCAATAACAGGCCATCGACTGGAGGTACTCTAGGGCCTACTTTATATGCGAGGTCTAACTTAATCATCATCACTTCAAAAAGCTTAAGCTTTTGATAGTTTTAATTACAATATTATTCACTTTATGTGCATTTTTTGATAGGTCTAACGTAATTCTTTAATCCAATATATTTGAATATTTCACTTTATATTTTAGATACAAGATACAAGATACATGGTGTCCTCCAGGGTCCTAGGTCCCCCCAGAATTTTTTAGGTCCCCCCATATAAAAAATTTTCTCAGGTACCCCCACTTTTCAAAAAAAAAATTCAGTATTGTAAATTTTATTATTACAGGCCCAATTGTAAAAAATACTGATTGATGGATATTGAGACATTGACTGAAAGAATAAACATTTAGACAGACAAGGAGGAAGTATAGGACATTGTTTTTTATATATTTTCTACTTGCAGACTTGCTATATTTCAGCTAATAGTTTCTAAAACCAAGTGTCAGAGGGGTCAAATGGTAAGGGGTCCAAATAATATCCTTATAACTAAAATTGTATTATCAGCTTACCAGGTTATTTCATTGGAGGTGCCGTCAAGTTATCCTCGTAAATAAAATTTTACTAATCATGCTAACAGACTGACAGACTTATTTCATTACAGTTGCTGTCAAGTACCCAATAATGGAATATAAGAAGACTATCATGATCTAACAATAGACTGATGAAACGAGCCATACCAATACCAGAAAGATCCAATTATCAACCTGGTCCCCTGTCCCCTGCATCTAGTAAGAAATTAATTTGAAAATAAAATTGTAGGGCTTCTTGACAAAATGTTAGATAAAATTTTACTTTAGTTTTCACAAAGAAGTAATGATGATGATAAATGATTTGTAATTTATAATTTATCCTCCTGAGGCACATAAACAAAAATGTATACAAAGAAGATCTAGGTCCCCCCAATATACGGATGTAATTACTAGGTCCCCCCAGAATGGCCAGGTCCCCCCACATTTTTTTGAAAAAGTCAGGTCCCCCCATAAAATACCACTTTCAAAAAAATTAGGTCCCCCAGAATAGTGGGGGGGGGGGGGTGACACCATGAGATACAGTACAAGATACAATATTTATTTCATGAAAAAGAAAAAAAATGATACAATTAAACTGAAGTAAAAACTACAGTACAGGTATCACCTAAAATGAATCAACTTTCATTAGGGAACCTCTAGAAACAGTCCTGAAACTAGTTAATATGAAAGAGGCCCCTGCTACATAGTTTCCTCCCTAGTTTTAACTCCCCCCTCAAAATGCTGTTTCCCCCCTTTTCCTATCCCCCCCCCTAAAAATCTAAATTCAAAGTCCCCCTATTCAAAACGGGGGCAGTAAATAGAGACACCCGGCACAGGTACTAGGATGTGGCAGCTATGGGTACTTCACAAAATTTTTGGTCGGGCAGACACATACCACCCTATCAGTACCAAAATATGCTTGTATCCTGCAAAAAGCTGTTTTATATCCCCCCCACCACCACCACGCTAAAAAAAATGGACCCTCTCACCTCCCATGTGATATGAATAATGTAAACATGTTTTAGCAGCTCTTCAGGAATTAGTGAGGATTAATCAAGAAAATTAAGTTGTAGTTTTTACTTAGCAGCGTATTCCGGCTTATTCTATAAACATTCTACTTTGTGTCCAGTGGACAGTTCACATCTTAGAAAAGCTGTAGAAAGTGTTCCATACAAAATAACTCCTGCATACAGTTGCATGAATGTTTGTTTCGGAGAAACCATTCGATGACCTGTGGTGCGATTTTTCACTCATATGAAACATAAAATGATCCAAGTATGATATTTGAAAATTGGGACCGAAAATTCAAAACTCCCCCCTGAATACTAGGAATCCCCCCTTTCCCTTTTAGCCCCCCTAATTTTTAAAAATTTCCAAACTCCCCTAGTCTTTTTAGCTCTCAAAAAAAACAGTCCCCCCCCCTTTTCAAAGGGGGGAGAGGGAACTATGTGCTAGATTATGCATTTAGCATGTGGAGGTGATTGTTATAGTTGTTCATTAGAAGCTTTAAAGTGATGCCTGTGGAGTGTGTGACAAGAAGCCTAGAATAGCAGACAACAAATATATCAAGCTGAGAAAAATCAAAGTGAGAATTATTACAGGTGAATATGAGTAATTATAGAAAAAAACTCATCATTTTGGCAAGTAAAACAGTACCTGATAATAGACACATACATTCATCAGAAACTCACACGTTGCGCTACCATCATGAACTCACAGAACTATAATCACATCACTATAAACCCAGTGGGCTAACATACAAATCTGACCAAGGCCTAACATCCAAATAATTGAGCATGCAGCTAATCAGTACAAGTTAAGTTAAAATTATTATCAAATGAGTTCATGTCACTATCAAAAAGAAATTGAATGTCTTCTAATTGTTAGGCATGAAAATATGTATCATCTTCTTCAGATATTTTGTAAAATACTTGACCATTATATGACTATAATGACTTAATTTTGTTAACTTTTTACAGTTTATACAAAGCATTCTTGGGTAGACTTCACTTTTTTGTTCATTTTTAAACAGTCATAGGCATGCTGACGGTTCAGAAAACGTACAATCACATTCCTTGGTTTATTTCTTTAGTACTTGCCGATACGGTGGACACCTACAATATCAAAGCTTTCTATTTTGAAGTTAAGAGAGTTCAGCATGGTGATAATATAGGTTTCCAACTGATTTTGAGTGACATTTTCTGTAATATTGCAAAAGCATTACTTGCACGAAGATCATTAATCATAGAGTTAAAAACATCAAACTTATTCTGAATAGGGTGTAGACGAAAGGTGGATCCTCTTTTGGACCCCCTATTATTGGCTAAATTAAGTGCGTATCAAGATACAAGTTAGAGTTGTAGATCTTCTGATTTGAAGGCAAATTTGATTAAAATAATTCATTTACAAGTAACTTTTTATTGCAGAGCAAATTCATATATTTTTCGACTTTCGTCTCACGACCGACCAAAACTGGAACAGTATCGGAACAGTAGGACAAGTTACTCAAGGCTGGGTTGCCCTGCTGAAATCTGGCCACTTGGAAGATATATGATACATACAAGTTCTTAAAAATATCAGAGGAACACAGTGGGCTGGAGGTGGAAATTTGGAGATATTTGAATGTTTTAAAAATGCCATTTTATGTAACGTAAGTAACTTGCTGACTAAAAAAGCTAAAATTTCCAAGATTGGATAAAATTTGGATGTCTGGCGGGGCTCGAGAAGACGCTACAATTTATGAAAATGCAATAATTTGAGAAAATTGAGCAAAATACGGAAATGTGACAGGATCCGTCCAAATTTTTATAATAAAGGAGAATTATTTGTGTCCAGTCCTTGTCCAAACATTGCTTTACACAAAACTAACAACTTTTACGGCAAAGTAACCAAAAAGTACTGTAATGGTTCTCAACATTATCTTATTTTACTTTAGAAACATGAACTTATATATATACATATGTGGAAGACAGTGTCGAATGTTCAACAATTGATGTCTTTGGTATCCGTTGTATAATAATGGTTTATTGCTTTGGTGCTGATGTAGTCTTCTTGATGTGGGAGCAATCACACTGACAAGTAAGGATGTGATTGCTTGTTTCTAGTTGATTAACGTTGAAGGGATTGATGCTATTTGCTATGTGATTGATACTGTTTCCTATGAATTGTCTATTTTGTAATTATTATTTATGAATTTTATTTATTGTTATAGCATGAAGAAAAGGACTTTCAAGTATGTTGTTGTGTTATTATATCGAGTCCATAACAGTTGTCAGTGAAGCTCCAAGGAAGACTACTGTAAGTTATTTCTTCTTTATTCATTTCGTGATGCAAGAGTCTAATGAAATTCCTGGTGTTGGGGTGGATCAGGTCAGAAGTAATGATGACAGACATGTTCTCAATCGTACACTGCCAGAAATTCCTACTGATGTGGTAGCTGAATATACAGATCCCCTTGAAAATCCTCCCCTCGAAACTGAAAATGTGTTATCTTGTAAACGATCTCGAACTCTTTCTGTGATAGGTAGAATATATCAACAAAATGAAGGATTAAAAGAGCGAAATTCACTTTATAGTCGTTTGAAGAAACAGCTGACTTTAGTAACGCAATGCATTGAATCATCCAGTTTTGACATGGTTAATATGGAAACGTCAAATATGGATCGTATGTTTGATAATGTATTTGCAGCTAACCAAAAGTATCAAAATCTATTGGAAGATGAAAATGAGAAAGAAAAGGAAGAATGTTGTGCATGGATTACCAAAGTTGACCAAGAAGTATTCGCTTTAAAAACCATGGTGTGTACTTGGTTAAAGAATCAAGATGATAGTTCAGTGAAGTCCTCATGTAAATCAAAAAAATCTAGTCGATCTGGTAGATCTGAATTTTCCTTTTTTCTCTGAAAAATGGCCATTTTTAATCGTTTTTTTGCGTGAAATTTGGTCTTCAAAGTTAAAAAAACTCAAAATCGGCAAAGGGGGGCATAAGAAACCATATACTGTATTAAATGATATGTCAGCACAAATAACTATTCAAAAAATATGGTTTGGAAAAATTCCATCTTTCCTAACTCTAAAAAATTCTGTCAACATGGGGGGTCACCGGGTTGAACGATAAAGTGTATCCAATATATTGGAAGACCTATGATTGACGGGGTTTTTTGTGTGTCACATAGCAACAAGCTTAATATTGAAAATGACACTAAACGGACTTCATTTTCCCCATCAATGGTAGGTTTCTCGCCATAGTATCTTGAGGTTTCAGGGTTCTTAGAGCACCAGAAATGGCCTTTTTTGAGCCATTTTGTGCCCAAAAATGACAAAATGCTCAAAAAAAGATGATTTTTTCACGTTTTGTGTATACATATGCACTTTGTGCCTAGCAACACATGTTTTTTTATGGTCTCGACCACTTCAATTGCATCCTAGGGCCCTTCGGAAGCATTTTAGGCCAAAGACAATACAAAAATATCGACTTAGTTATTTTTTCTAGTATGATTCAATGGTAGCCTTCCAAAAAACACTACTATGCATATCAATGACATGTTTTTAGCCCGATATGAGACAATTTCCAAAAAAACAGCTTTTGGGCCCACTGTGAGGAAGAATATCAAAAAGACAAAAAAGAAACAAAGCAAAATGTAGAAATTAGTTTCAGATGCCTTTATTTAAGAGTGTTAATTTGTTCTATATTTTGATTTTTGTAGCAATCAGCGCGTAAGTTCTATCCTACTTTTCTACCTGTTTGCAAAACGAATCTTTCTTATAAATTGACAAAACTGTTGTTTGTTTTCTTAGCCTATTTGACTAGATTCTTGCTGCAAGTTAGCTGTTTGTATGTACATGTGTTGACGTCTGTCCCCACAACCTTTACTCTTAATTATAAAATTGTATTGAACTGTCTGCGGTGTTTATATTTTTATTCTTTATGATGACAATCTCTGTTGACACAATTTTAAATAATATAATCAGTGAAGAGCTTGATTTTTTGAATAAACAAAAACCAAAAAAAAACTTCAAGTTCCCTTGTAGTATATGTAACTCATCGGTTAACTCGAATCAAAAAGCTTTACAATGTGATACCTGTGATCTGTGGGTTCATATCAAATGTGATGAAGTAACCGAAAAAACTTACAAAGAATATATGGAAAATGAGAACAAAAAAAATGAATCGTGGAACTGTTTAGTATGTAAGATAAAACAAAATCATAAAATTTTCCCATTTACATTATACAATGAGGTTGATTTAAAAAACATAAACAATTCTGATACAATGAGAATGTTTGAAAACCTTCCAACATTTGAAATAGTATCTGAAATATCAAAATTTTCAAATACAAGTTCCCATGATGTTGACGACAATATACATGTCAACATCAATGATGAGTATTATCCCATTGACAAACTCCATCAAAAATTAGACACATCAAAAAGTAATAAAAGGAACAACAGTACTTTTAATGTTTTTCATTCAAACCTCAATGGTCTTGAGGCTCACTTTGAAAACTTGCACCAATTCCTATCTGGAGTCCCCAAAGATTTTGATGTTATAAATATAACTGAGACTTCACAAAAAAATAATGAAAATTTCAAAGCTAATGTCTCCATCACAGGATACAACTCTTTCTTTACCTCTTCATTGTCGAATAAGGGAGGTGCTGGGATGTATGTAAAAAATGTTTATAACTCAATTGAGCGAACTGACCTTATAACTCAACATAAAGATTATGAAACATCTTGGGTAGAAATTAAAAATAATAAAAGTAAAAATATTATCTGTGGTTGTATCTATAGACATCCACGTTCTGATCTAGAAGAATTTTACAAGTACCTTGAAAATTGTCTTCTGATATTATCTAAAGAAAATAAAGATGTCTATATATCTGGTGACTTTAACATAGACTTACTCAAAATAAAAACAAAACCTGTGTTTCAGAAATTCTATGATCTACTTACAAGCAATGGATACTTACCTCTAATTCTTAAACCAACTAGAGTTGTTGGATCTTCAGCAACTGTAATTGATAACATATATACAAATTGTTTTGAATATAATCAGCATAGTGGCAATATTTTGATTTCCTTCTCTGAGCATTTTTCCCAATTTGTGACAGTAATGAGAACTAAACCTGATTTTAAGGATACTCACATATATCAACGTGATTATTCAAAATTCAATGGCAACTCTTTTAGAGATGATGTTTCAATTCAAGAATGGAACAATCAATTACATGATGTAGACAACCAATTTAATGATTTCTATTGGCGTCTTGAAGGCTGTGTAAACAGACATGCTCCAATTAAAAAACTGAACAAAAAAGAAATTAAACTTAATTCAAAACCCTGGATTACCCAGAGGATTAAAAGACTTATCCAGCAAAGAGATAGATTCTTTAATAGGAAAAAAAGACAACCAAACAATGTAAATGTTGAAAGAGCTTATAAACTTTTCCGAAATAGAGTAAAGAGAGAATTAAAAACTTCAAAAAAAGATCATTATGTCAGATATTTTGAAGAGAATCTGAATAATATGAAAAAAACATGGGAAGGTATAAGAGCCATAATTAATACAAATTCTACAACAAATAACAAGATATCACAAATTAAAATTAATGATAAGATAATTGATGATCCTAAAGCAGTTGCCACTGGATTAAATGATTTTTTCGTTAATGTAGGACCAAAAACAGAAAAAGATATTCCTATTACACCCCCTGAAAAGATTCCCCCAGAAAATTTTTTACAAAATCGTAACCAATTAAATTTTATGGTAGCTCATATCTCCACTGAAGAAGTATTGGATATCATAAAATCTTTAAATGCAAATAAATCAACTGGACCCTCCAGCATTCCTGTAAAACTTCTGTTGATTATACCCGATTTAATAATTTTGCCACTATGTAAAATCATTAACACATCCTTTTTGACTGGTAAATTTCCACAAGCCCTTAAAATAGTAAAAGTGGTTCCAATATATAAAGGTGGCTCTCCAGAAGATGTGAACAACTATCGCCCAATTTCACTTTTATCTATATTTGACAAGATTATTGAAAAACTAATGCACAAAAGACTTTATGATTTTTTAGAAGATAATAATATTTTATTTGAAAATCAATTTGGTTTTAGAAAACATAAATCAACAATCCATGCTCTAATAAAAATAACAGAGGAAATCAGAGAAAGTATAGAAAAAAATAAATATGGTTGTGGCATCTTTATAGACTTACGCAAAGCTTTCGATACTGTCAATCACAAAATATTACTAAAAAAATTGGAACATTATGGAGTACGAGGAAAACCTTTAAAATGGTTTGAATCTTACTTATCTGACAGAAAACAATATGTTTATCTGAATGGACATGCATCAGACTCTAAAGGAATTAGTTGTGGAGTTCCACAGGGATCTGTTTTGGGACCTCTACTCTTTCTAATCTATATAAATGATCTTCCCAATATATCCAACAAACTTAAGTTTTTCTTATTTGCTGATGATACCAATATATACTTTGAGGCAAAAAATTTGAATACTCTTGAAAAAGTGATAAATAAGGAATTAAAAAGTCTCCATCAATGGTTAAGTGTAAACCGTCTGTCACTTAATATCGGTAAAACAAATTTTGTTATTTTCCACCCCTATAACAAACCAGTGAAGGAGTTCATTACAATAAAAATTAATAAAAAAGCTATCAAAGAAGAAAAATATGTAAAATACCTTGGAATATTAATTGATTCCACTTTGAGCTTTAATTTCCACATAGATAATATATGTAAAAAGATTTCTAGAGCCATAGGAGTTATGTACAAAATTAGATACTATGTAAACTCTTCTATTCTAAAAAATCTCTATTATGCATTAATCTATCCTCATATACTGTACGGGATTCAAGTATGGGGCTCTACATTTAATTATCTAACCAATAGAATTATGGTACTTCAAAAAAAATGTATAAGAATGATGACCTTTAATGATGGTAATTTTGTTAGAGATGGTCCACGAACACATACAGCTCCTCTATTTAAATTATTAAACATTCTACCTTTAGCAAAGGTATACATGCTTAGGATTTGCCTATTTGTTTTTGAATGTATAAAAGATGAATCACCCTTATTTAAATGTTGGTTTACTCTTAATAATGCTTTGCATAATCACAACACTAGAAGCAACTCAAATTCACAATTAGAAAATTATACTATCATGAATTCCAATAATATATTTATACCATACACAAGAACAAGTTATGGAAAAAAATCAGTTAAACTAGAAGGTTCTAGATTATGGAATAATATTCCTCAAGAGATCAGAGGAATCAGATCCTTAAATGCATTCTCTAATGTACTAAAAAAATTCCTAAATACATCATAAATTTTTCAACAGAGATAGTCATCTAAAGAAAAAAAAAAGTTTTAAAATCAAAAACTAAAAAAAAATTGCTTGTTCTTTTTCTTCTTTTTCTAGTTACCTCCTCTTGAATATTTTTTTTTTTTTTTTTTTTTCTCTTTCATTTCTTATATCACTTATAATATGAATAATACTTGATTTCTTACGGATCTCATAAAAATAGTATGTACTAAAACTTTTTTCAAAATCAATATCCTGAATTCTGAGCTACAAATAGGGTTCCCTTCTCGTTGGTCGTAAGGCTTTTAGGGATCTCCCTACTTATACTATTTTTTGTATATTAGTGTATATTGTACTAATGTATATATATTGATATAAGAAAAGATAATTGAATCTTGAATCTTGAATCTTGCATCAAAATACAGACTTACTCCCTATCCTTATATAAGAAATCATAGAAGTCTTAACAGTCGTTTTTCACGTAATCTCATATCACAAAAGTCTTTAAGTTTGACCAGCCAGCAATCCTGAATTACTGAAGTTTTGATGCCCAATCACAATTCTTGGACGTTCTTTTTTTAATCCTTATCCCAACCGAATCACGGACACAAAAATCCTGATTTTGTTAATGGGCTCAAATCCCAATTTACTGACTAAATCAGAAGAATCAAGGTATTGAAAAATCTAATCATAGTTGGTTGTGATAAAGATTCTAACTTAATGATTTGTTGTTTTCGAAAAAATCCTCAAAATGAATACTATGACAAAAGTAACAAAATTTACAAAAAGGTACGCGGTAACATCATCGGTTGACAAAAAAAGAATGGATGCCATTTTAAGATTTAGCATGCCAAATTTCAGACCAAAATAACTACATTTGACATCAAAGTTATTTAATGAATAATCAAGAGTACTGAAATGTTACTAGAAAAATGGTTGCCACCCAGCTAAACCAATCGGAATCACTTTCGCTTTCCTAGCTTATTACTCATACCAAATGCAAGCTAAATCAAAAGACATAATCATATTGTTGCACAGCTCTGGTCAGTATCACTGAAGTAATGAGTTTTCAAACGAATAGAAAGAATTCTTTTCGTAATCACATCATCGAATAAATGTTCTCTAAGATAATAGAATGATTTATCGTTATTTTCATCATTTTCAAAAAGGGTCCAAAAGGGGGTCCAAAAGGGGGTTCCAAAAGGGGGTTCCAAAAGGGGGTCCACCTTTTGTCTACACCCATTCTGAATACTATCTTCACCTTCTTTATCGCTTAGGTTATTCACAAATGTAGCTGTAGATGCAACAAGACCAGGGGATCTTGAAGAGAAAGTTGAATTGCTACCGAAGATATCATCAGATATTGATTCATCTTGTACTTTAAGAGGATCATTTTCCGTACTATGTATCGATCTTTCACTATCAGTCATCTTAGCTTTGTTGATCAGGTATAAATTGATAGGTAGTAAATAAAAATATAAACACCAGTTGATAATAATTGGAACAGCAGAAGTAATTCTTTTTTAATTTTATTCAAACCTGTAATATTATCTCACTACACATTTTACAGTGGCCACGTAAACGGAACTCTAAACTCGGAACACAACCTCACTCCACGAAGTCTGAATCCGAATGAATAAACAAATTAGATTAAACAATTTAGAATTTTAGATTTGTCTGACTCCAGTCAGACTCAACACAATAAGTACAATAATTGCAAATTTCACTTTTGGTAAGACATGCAAATTATGTAGGCATTGTCCACTGATCAGTAAAAAGGAAGGGCTGCAAAATTCATTATTTCTATTTCCCCGCCATTTGTTTATGCATCATTTTGTGTATACCAAATCATGTCTAATAAATATAATAACTATTCGTATTTATTAAGCAATCGAAGCATTTTTTGTCATTTGCCTTTTGCCATGAGATATGATGGGATAAAAATAACATTCAAACTAAAAAAATAACATAGCTCAGCAAGAATTGGTGTGTAGTAGCCAAGGATCCGCGATGGATTGCTTATCTCCAAACTGCCAGACAATAAAAACTATACATAATAGCTAACTACATTCTCGTGTTTTGATTCTATTAGATCAGTTCTAGCTATACAACTAACCTATCAACAAAATTCATATACATACTAAACTATCAATCGTAGTGTTATATTAAGTGGCCTCCTCCACCAATTCACTGTTCGTTCATGGGATGACAACCTCTAAAAAAGATGAGAAAGGTAATATAAAAAAAATATCAGGACTATTTCGCATGGGGTACCTTGAGAAGTAGTCTCCTTTTTTGAATGAATTAGTCCTGCAATTTAAACTGTACCGCGCTGATGAGCTTAAAGCTGATCATTTGTTATTGTTTTTCGCCACTCGATAGTCTGTAGTATGGAGTGCACTAGTTGTCAAATAACCCCCTGCTGGTGCGTGTCTGTGATTAGAGAAGCTAGTGTAGGAGCTGTGATGCACGTCAGTCATAAAAATATGGGACATTACTTACTGAATGAAACATACTTTTAACTCGTCTGGCCCCATATAACATAACCGACAAGGAATTCCTAGCATAACATAACTAACTGATAGCCCCGTCATGGAAAAAGCCCGTGGGGAAGGGGCAAGTGCATTCTGCCCGACATTTAAAATGAAATAAATAAATTAATTAAAAAAATCGAAAACAACATTTTGAAAAATCAGTGTGCGCGCGTGCGCGCGCAGCAGGGTGGGTGGGTTCGTGAAGGTTTGAAGGGGGGGTACTCTCCACTTTTCTTGAATACCTTATTCCTTAAAATTAACATTCCAGAAAATTAACGCTCCAGATAATTAACACCCCAAAATTAACGCGATTTTTTCATTTTCGATTTTTTTTCCAGGTAATTAACGCGAAAATTCCAATTTTCGCGTTAATTTCCTGGATTACTTATTTTCTCGAATTCGCGAAATTAAGGTATGCTGGACAATCGAAGGTATTCTAGCAAAGAGATAGATTAACGCATTCTAAAATCAACATTCCATATAATTAAGGTCGCCAAAATTAACACCTCCTTTAATCAAGGGCCCTAAAATTAACGCGAAAAAATCCATTTTCGCGTTAATTACCTGGAATGTTAATTTTAAGGAATAAGGTATATTTTCGGGTGTGTGATTCTAAAGAGTTTTGAATGCTTTATTTTCGTGGTATATATTTTGTTGGGGTTTCACATATCAATAATTCGATATCTTGGGATTTGAAAATACCCAAACCTCACATTGTATTATAAATTTGTCGTAATAATATCAACTATTTTAAGTGACGTTGAGTCCATTATGAAAATGTAAGGTGCATCGAATTAGATAGTGGACGGACGCAGGCTGGGAGGTGACTTCCGGTGTTTTCGTGAACAGGGAAATTACCATAGTACATAGTCATAGTACCACTAGACTTTCTAGAGCAAAGAGGATGCTTTGCAAAATCAGGCATTTTGTAAATCAAGACACTCTAC
>Ga0099797_100937_pt1 | contig 16939 bp, 16 predicted proteins | sample Uncmet_Sort48C_1_FD_89871 | JGI IMG/M metagenome (GOLD analysis project Ga0099797, IMG submission 89871) | Marine eukaryotic communities from CALCOFI LINE 67, Pacific Ocean - C012_Sort48C_1 | ecosystem: Environmental > Aquatic > Marine > Oceanic | place: Pacific Ocean: Monterey Bay | collected...
AGCTGCGTAAGCCATTACTTGGTCTACACTTTTCCTGGCTGCCTGTGTTGGCGCTTTGTTGAACTGAGCACACATGTCCTTGTGCGCTGTGGCTGCCATGAAGTTTGCTGCGATGAGATGTGCAGCGATGTCCTGTGAGTTTCGCTTCTCCAGGTCTTTGATTGCTCGGTCGAGCTTTGCATCATAGATTTCAAAATCATGTGCGACTTTCTCCAATTTCTCGATCTCGGTTAAGAAGACATAGCGAGGATTAGGATTCCTGCTTTGTCTAGTAGTGTTAGCGGGGTCGTCGTCATGGTGACGCCAATGGAGTCCATTGAGGCCAGATCCGATGCTTTCTTCCGGTTCGCAGTCGGTTACTGGAGTCATAGATGCGAGAGGATTGTAATTCATTTCGGAGATCACTACTTCTGGAGACCCCATGATGCCAAAATCGGATGGATTGTCACTAGTAGTGTCAGTGCCTCTAGTAGTGTCAGCACCTCTAGTAGTGTCGGCACCACCAGGCACCCCCTTAGACTGATCATCCTTGAGAGACCGCATGTTCCACGCGATATCTGTTGCTTCAGCTTGATCTGGCTCAGTAGTGACAGTTGGGTCGACATAGTCATCAATGTCGAAAGTGACGTTCCTGCTGTGCACTAGCCGATTTCCATCCAGGAGAACCTTGAATGTGGTCGAGAAGGAGTCTTGGAATCCTAAAAATCTGCCAACTTCAGCTCGGGATATAGTGATTCCTTTCTTTTTGAGTGCCTTGCGTTTGTGCTTTGGCACTGTCACATAAGCCTTCGTGTAAAACGGCCTGATGTGATCGATCGATGGTGGCACACCTTTGATTTGCTCATAGGGCGTGACCCACTTACGTGACGGCGTCGTTGCCATTCGTAGGTCAACGTACATTGCATAATCCACTGCGTGAGGCATTAGCTCGTTTGGAGCTTTGGTGCGTAGAAGGTGTGTCCTCGCTGCAGCCCACATAGTGTCGCAGACGTTCTCCGCCTCATTGAGACTTTGCTCGTGAGGAGGAATGCGGACGTAATCTAAGCCCATTCGTGTAGCGGCGGCTTTGACGTAGTCCATGGATCCACATCCGTCGGAGTAGACAGTACATTTGTACGGCAGCTTGTGGATTCCGTTCATGGCAATGATTCTGCTCAGCGCAGTGCCATTTGACTTTTTGGTTGCGAGATCAATCTTGAACTTCGCTCTGGTCTTGAGGTCAATGAAGACCAGTGCCGTCTTGACGTTGCCCTAATCGGCCCATCATAGTCTTTGTTATCAACAAACATGATTTCGAAAGGTCGGATTTTCTCGAGGTCAAACCGAGGCACATGCTGAATGCCATGGTCTCGTCCTGCGACGGGTGCTTTATATTCCTATAGATTCTTCTGTAGGGTCTTGATCATCCTCATCATCAGCGTCTTCATCTTCGGGCTCTTCGTGGGTGATTGGCATGACGTAGTTTGTCATTGCACCGTCCACATTGACACCACGACAAGTAGTGTCAATGTCACTAGTAGTGTCACTACCACTAGTAGTGTCAACACTAGTAGTGTTAGCACCTCTGGTAGTGTCAACATCACTAGTAGTGTCAGTACCAGCATTGGCGATGCCCGGTGTGTAGGGTTGACCACGAGCTATGCTCGATACCTCCTTGGACTCGTTTGCGGTTGCAAATTTGTCCAAGGCACCCCCATTCCCAGAACTGTCACCATCTGCACTCTGACTGACAAGGTTGTGTGTGCCTGCAAGTCTGCTTGTGTCACCATCTGATGATGCATAGTCTTGACTCTGCATGAAGGCATCCCGAAAGTCTCGAATCAGATGACTAGGTTGCACAGGAGCAGTGACGGAGACACCCGTAGGTGAAACGGTTTGCTCAGGGCCTTCTCGCATTGGGCGAGGCGATGTTGTAGAGGCGCCTGTCAAGGTGCCATTCTCGTTCTGCACCTCCATCACGATGGGGGGTGACGTTGGTGACGATGGGTACTCGTGTAATTGCCCATGGCCTTCCCCCTGCGGTGTGAGTGCAGTTTCATCGTCTGACTCTGAGTCAGGATCTGTGCTGTGAGTACCTTCTGTGTCTGAATCTGACTCCAGTACTGGCACTTCATCGGGTTCGCTGTCTGTTGGCTTCTCTTGTGCCATGTGCACCTTGTGACTGATGCCACGGCGACGTGCCTTGGCTTGTGGGCAAGCATCACAGTGAAAATCGGGGAGTCTTACCTGTTTGTAGCCTTTTGTAACCCCCACGGTCTGGAAGATCTTTTCCATGGAGGCGTGGTTGAAGATGTCGTGAAGCAGCTGTGATGTTGCTTTATCGATCGTATGTCGCACTGCACTTACCTTACCTGGTGAGGGTAGAGGCTCTGAGTCCTTACCTGTGCGTATTGTGTGCGGTAGACGTAGGATGTTGTCCTCGCCTAGCTTGACTTGGAGCTTGTGAGCTCCTCCAGGAGTGAGAGCATAGAGATCCTTGCCCTCAAAATGAAATGCTCATCCTTCTCGCAGTAATTTGCCGAGTGATAGGATTGGTGCGGCGACAGTTGAGAGGTTGTCCACACCCTCAATGTCCAGTTTGATCTGCTCATCAGTTAGGGTATCATCAAATTGCATCGGCAGAAAGCCACTGCCATCTGTCCACTGCTGTGACACACCAAGTCGGATGATCCCGGCGCGTCGGAACTCGGTTTTTCGGACACCAGGGACCTCAATTCCCGGAAGTGCCGCTTGTTCCCACCTCCTTCAACACAAGCAATTCCATGGCTTTCTGATGGTGCACTTTTTTTTTTGCAGGGACTTTCAGGTCCTTAGCAATGGCTGATTCTTTTTATTTTTTTGGGCAGGGTGGGGTGGAATTTTTGTTAAAACAGGCTTCGCCCGCGCTTTGCAGTTGAATCGATGGGAAGCTCGAAGGTCTCCATTTTGGATGTCGCTTCGAAGTAACTGAACGTTTCACAGGTCAGCAATTGTGGCGTCGTGGAGTGTGGGCCGTCAAATTTCTGAAAAGAATGTCGTCGGTTGCGGTGATGCGGGGAGAATTTCAATGCGGCATTGTGGATGTCGACATCAAACATCGTTTGTGCGTTTGAGCTCTTGAATCAGGTTTCTCACATCAAGGTCACCAAGGGAGGAGCGGAAGCGCAGGCTGTCCGCAAAAGAGGGACTGGGAGCACCCAAACCTTTTTAATTTTTTGGTAATATCTTTTAATTAAAATTTTTTTGGTGTCTAATTTTTTAATTTTTTGCTTCAATTCTTTCAATTAATTTGGGTCTAGGGGCATGGCAGAAAATTCCGCTCCTCCCTTGAAGGTCACCAGCAAACCAAACCAACCCAACAGTCGCTTGTCAACTATCTCGTGTCCCGTGCTGACACTTTTCGTTTGCGTACGTGTCAGGTGTAATGCATGGAATCGCATTTTCATCTTTCGTGTGCCGATGGGAAGCTGTGTCAACATGAAGCCGGAGGAAATTTTGGCGATGGAGGGCAGCGCGATGGAGGAGGCATTTCGCCCGGCTTGCATTCGTGCACAAGCCTATGTTGCAAACTGAGTTTGTCTCGGTTTCGCTTCGCCTCCACCCATTGGTCCAGTTTCGACTCTGTAGCAGGGTCATGCCCATACGTGGGCTGCTGTGGCATGCCAGGAGGTAGCTTTGGTGGAAGCATCGGGGGCAGTATCAAGGAACTGGCACTATGATGTGTTTGGGTGTTTTGATTTCTGTCATTTGGTCTTACCTTCTCGGGATCGATGCCTTCGCTTCGAAGTTCTTCTCGCAGCTAGTCTGCACTGGTGAAGTCTTTTGCCCGTTTCGCCTCAACCCATCTGTCCAGTCGCTCATCCAAATCAGCGCTTGTCCGCTTCATGAAGCGCCGAATGCAAGCCGGCGTTTCTCAACGCCAAAAACAGCGAGGGTGGCTTCTCGGGCAGTTCCAGAGGGCGCTTTCTGAGGAGCGGGGTGGGGAAACGCCAGACCGAACAGACTGCCCAGGGCACGCGAAGCACATTCTACTTCGAAATCTAGTGGACATGGCTGTTTTCGTTCTGTTTTGTGGTTGGGTAAAATTTTCTAAAAGCTGCGCCTTCGGCGCGGGCGCCTTCGGCGCGGGGCTCGCTGCGCTCGCCAGAAAGCGCAGCCGCGGAATAAGACATGCTATTTTGACCCCAATTAGCTTGGAGTTGGCCTGGTACTTCGTATTCAAAAGTCTAACGCTCGTGAGTTACAGCCTACTTATAGGGAAATTACGAGCGTGGGTGTGCAAAATAAAGTGCGTTCAAGTAACGGCCGTTCCTTAGAATCTTAGAAATAAAGTGAACTGGCTGTCTACTGGCGGTTTGTGAAAAAGAGCCTGCGTTGTTGCCAATATGGTAGGCACCCCGGTGCGGCTCAACCCGACACCTAGATTCCCGCGCAGGCTAGCTACGCGGGCTCCCCACGGGGCCGTCCCCGCCTCCGCTACGTAGTACTAACACTAGCAGGGATCAGAGGATTTACAAGAATACTCAACTGCAAGAGCTTTCAGAGGTGACAAAATCGAAACTGGCAAGGAAATCAGTTCGAAACAGATCAACAACGCAACTGACATTTTCAATGCAGAAAGCCCCTCACAGGTCGAAAGATCGAAGGCAGATCGAAGCAGAAGGATGATCTCAACACAGGAATCAGTGGACTTACAAGAACACTCAATTTCAAGAGTTTTCAGAGGTGAAAAAACCGAAACTGGCAAGGTCCTCCTGATTGGGAAAATCTGTATCCTCATGCCTTCATGCTACAGCTATCTCCCATGAAACCGGAGGTCTATTCAAGAATTATCGGGCCCGACTCAGCGCCAATGACGCTGCGATGTGTTCTTCAGTCAGCCATTGACACCATGGTTCTTAACCAAGGCTTTCTTGCTGCTCACACCGGAATCGTGTACTACATGAGGGTGCTGCGCTTGCTCATCCTTTGTCATACTGCACGCGTCGTTACAAGGTCCCCTCCCGCTGAAGTAACCTCTGAGTACGTTGCTATGCTGAAGTCACATGTCACCGATATCTTAAACCTGTACCACTCGAAGCTTGAACGAAAAGCTCGTACAGCGCTGCTCAACAAAGAGCTAAAGATTAAGCAGAGCTGCTCAACGACGTGCGAGTTCACAGTAGGCATGGAAGTGGCCTACAATGGACACGTTTATAAAGTCATGGATATCTACGCGTCCCAACCTGGTGAAACCACGTCGGTAAAAATACAACGTGAACTAATCAATGGATCGCAAGAAGTCAAGAAGGTTCAACACTCACAACTGCTTCCCCTCGCCGATCCAAAACACGTACACCACTGCCCGCTGGACATTCTCCACCCCACATCATCAAGCTCGGAAAACTTTGTGATCTTCCAAATCGGTGCCCTCGTTTATAGCGGTCTCATCATCAGCGAAGCAGATGGGGAACTCACAATCCATGAGTTCGAACCAAGCCCTACGCAAAAATCATGGCTGCCACTGTGGGATGACATGGGAAAAAGGAAAAGAGTGAAAGAGAAACCTTCCCTAGCAGCAACAGCAGTCACTCATTCCATCAAGGAAAAAGCCATACTGGCCCGTGGATCCTACGATGAAGAGACTCACACCGTAAACGAGACGCTGCGCATCGCTTACAAAAAAAGCAACGTAGCGTGCAACAGGGAACTCTTTGCTGACAAGGAAAACAAAGACCCTGCCCTCCCGGACGCTGGAAAAAGGCTATATGCCGTCGCAAAAAAGTGGGAACAGCGCCAAAACATGTCTCGCATAGTTCGCAAACTGCGAGAAATGGCGCAGCTAGATGAACAAAGGCAACTGCAGCTTCTGGTGTCTCGAAACAGCATGAAATGCTTCCCCGCGCGCAGGGCCAACCCTGACCCCCCTCGTTCGACTGTATCACGTGAAATACGCTCTCACATCCCTCAAACTGGGCGTCTGCCTGAAAATCGGGTAAACACATCAGTGCCTCAGTCCTCAGTTGACCAAGTCATTTGCGATGGACTATACGAGACCATGGTCTGGTGACTACGGCAAATGGGATGGTCAACGCCACGAGACTGCTGCATTTTGCACTTCACGCAACTTCGCGCCGTCTGTCGCAGCCCATACATCAGGAAGGACTCACATGCAGTCGATCGCCTGACCAGACAATACTATCTGCTCTGGCAATCTGGACTGGTTCCAAGCACTGTTGATATAACAGAAAACTCCGCCGCAATCGGTGCAAACACGGAAACTGCTAGCCATGACATCCACAGCAACCCTCGTGTCACCCGATGCTCGCAGCCGATGGACATTCAGCGCCGAAACGCCAACAGGAAAATCAAAACGAGATCAACTACCTCCAACATGAGGTCAAACACCGCTGCTGCTCGATCTGGTGAACAGCGACCCAAGTCGCCGCCTCATTCCCAGAACAAGACACTTCAACATTCGTCACCCCTGGCAGGCAAGTTTCGCCCCTCCCTAGGTGCGCCGCAGAGTTGGACTGGCAAACACAGCGAAATCGAAATCGTGAAATTCCCTCAACGAAGCGGAAAAAAAGAGCGAAATTTGGAATTGGAAATTTCTGGCCGCCTTTGCTGCCGGAGTCTCAATGGGATGTATCCTGATGACCCTCGTTCAATGCCTGCTGCTCTGATGGAAAATTTGAGAAATTTTAAAAATATCGAGGCATTTTGACTACTCCTATACGGGGGGGCTGTTGCCAATATGGTAGGCACCCCGGTGCGGCTCAACCCGACACCTATATAGATTCCCGCGCAGGCTAGCTACGCGGGCTCCCCACGGGGCCGTCCCCGCCTCCGCTACGTAGTACTAACACTGGGCCGGTCCCCTATGGACCTACCTCACTCCGTAAGTTAGCATAAGGCCGGTTTGCGCTCACACCGCGCTAGTCTGCGCACGGCGCGGTGAGATGGTTCACGGCAAAAACCGCGAACCTCGAACCGGGTAGCACGTAGGGGCATTCGCCCTACGCGCTCTCCGTGGAGGCTGGCCGCCCTTCCTCCGAAGTGTCGGCAACCTCCGTGCCTTCCTATCGGCCCCTTGTCACCAACGGCCCCATGGCCGTTAATTACAAGGGGAATACTTAAGTAGGAGCGCCAATACTCGACACTTCCCCAACCAGAGGAAAGTGCCACCCCGAGCAAGTAGCGGGATATCTTCCCTACTTGTTTTCTTATATAAAGGCAACCAAGCTAAAAGACAAGCCACGCCCGCATTTTGCTCCCAGGTGGCAACAGCGTTGTGCGAGGTTGCAGCTTGTCGACAAGGGCATTTCTGTGACATTCTTCAAATTAGCTGTGATTTCTTGTAGGAAATGGAGCATCTGGTTCGTCAACTGTGTAAGGCCGTGGGCAGTGGCAGTTCTTTGGTAAGAACACGTTGTTGTCAGTTTGGTAGGCAAATTACATGAAATTCCCGCGTTTATCTTCAGGAGCACGCCAGACCTTCACGCAAGCTTCTGGGTGCGGAAAGAAAGTGCAGCCCTCCCAAGCGTTGAAAATAAGAAAGAAAAAGAGGTGCCCTCCATGGCCTCGAGGAAGAGTTGCGTGGCCATGCGTAAAGAAGTGGAAGAGGTGTCAGCGCCTTACAGATGGCGAAACGCTGGTGTTCAAGACGATCATGAATACACAAGTGATTGGAAGAACAAAGATGCAAATCATGAAAAGCCGGAGGGTCACCTTGCTTCGAAAGAAATTTTCTCATGAGGAAGGTTATCCTGGTAGTTGGGGGAGGTGGTCGGAGCAAGCTTTGGCAACGGCAGTGACCATTTTGCTCATGAAACGCTCACTTAGCAAATCGACGTTTTTAGGGTCGTATCATCGAAAAAGCTCATCATCGCTACACATGCTGCTACAGCCTTATCTATGGTAGCAATGGGCCAGTCCCGAGCATGTTCAAGTCTCACGAGCGGCCCATGCGCATGTGCTATTCTCAAATCGGACATGTTGTAGTAGGCCCTTGTAGTGTCGGATAGTAATCCTAAGGTCATTTCCCGTAGAATGGACAGTTATGAGTTAAGTGAGTTAAGCCACATTTGGCAACCAGAAGGCATATGAGCATGCACAAATTACATTCATTGAACCAACAAGATGCAACCCCTAGTGCTGGCCCCAGCTCGGCCATGCCTTTTCGACATGGTGGAACCGCGATGCCTGAATCGCTAACTGCGATTTCAGGCACGATCTCTCTGCATCGGTTCGGCTGTCCACAATGACAGCTCTGGGCTTCACCTGCGCGAACTTCAACTTCGCAGAAGCCAGTTCGCAGCAGGTCGGTGAGCGTCGGATTCACGCAACTGGGAGAGGCCAGTTCGCAGCAGGTCGGTGTTGTGGCTCGTTCGAGCCTTGTGTTGGCCTTATGCGCTGGTGTGCGGCCCAGTATGCGCTGGTGTGTGCGGGTTATGCGGTTCGTTTATGCGCTATATGCGCCCGTCTAGGTGCACAGTGTGGCGACGGCCCCTGTAAGAGGGGGAGGTGGTGGGTGTAGGCAGAAAGCCTACCCATCGCCCAAATCGTCCTGAGCAACATCCTGTCGTAGATGAAATGAACGTTCTGGGGTGAAATTTAGTTGCTGGACTGTGAAAATCAATTTGTGTTTTTTTCATGCAATGGACACACAATGGATCTAGGAACATGCTGCTGAAGTTTCAAGGGATTCTGACGGTTCAATTTTGTGAACGGCAGCCTAATGTACACAGATTTCAACAAAACCAGACACACAGACCTCCATGTCCTGCAGCGTCTTGATTGCAAGCGCTGCCTTTGTGGCTGAGGTTCCGTCGGCACATCTATGGAGGGCTGCGAGCTTTGTGCAAGGTCCCTTAATTGTAGGGTACAAAGTTGAGATGGAGGCCAAGGTCAAATGTAGTATGTTTGTAATAGTACGCTTAACTGACACTCGCCTTCCTAACCCTCACTCCTCATTCCGTATTCTCATTCAATTCACTGACCCTCAGCAGCCTCATTCAATTCACTGACCCTCAGCAGCCTCATTCAATTCATTGACCCTCAGTAGCCCCATTCAATTCACTGACCCTCAGTATCCTCGTTCAATTCACTGACCCTCAGTAGCCTAGCACTGTTCGTTTGGCGTGCGCAGTGCGTTTTCTCTCGGAAACACCACGTTTCGGGCCCGCCGCGGTGGTTTTGGAAATTTGATCATTTTGATCTCGGTGTTCGTTTCAAGCTCTTGGTGCACCCACACACGTGCGATTCAGGCGCTAGGCCGTGGTGTGTTTCACTGTCAAGTTGGCCTGTTGTGTTGGTGGCCCCTGTACCTCGTGCAAAACACATTCAGCGCGATGGCGCATGACCTGCACGGAATTTCCGCTCGTTTTGACGTTTCAGTGCGAACAGCGCAAATCATGAGAAAGGTTTCGATCATGGTTGCAGCCAAACAAGCGGCATGTTGGTCATACGCCCCGTTTCCCATGTGATTATCATGATTGCTCGCGGAAGCACCGCGCACCGCACCAGCCGCGATGATTTTGCAGGATTTTGATTTTCGATCTCACGATGCTGTTTTTGCTTGTTTAAAAAGCTTCGATGTGCAAAATCCATACCAACAATCACATGATGTTAAGGCTGATTTGTTACAACTAGCACATGCTTGAACTAACCTGGGTTAAAAATCGCCCATCCAAGCAAAGGAACATTGCTACGCATTTTAGCTGAATCCATCTCTAGGGTTTAGGGAGGGTGTGTTGCACCCTAGCATTTGTTGCTTGTGCTCAACACAGTCACTATATGCTGTGCTGCAGAGCGAGGAGAAGGTGCTGTGCACCATGATCCACTAAACTGTTTTGGTGTAGGTCGTGAGCTAAGAGCTTGGAGAGTTGGTGTGCATCTCGCAAGAGGAGTCAAAGCAGCAGCAGGCAAAGCAGTGTTCTTAACAGTAGATGGGCATGCAACGTCAACAATCAGATGAGCACCAGATTCATGTCCATGTATGAGAGTGGCATCAGGGCACCAATTAGGGGAGTAGGGGGCTGAGGCTGCGCGAGGGTGACGTGAATCATGTGAGATGTGAAATGTGCCTCGGCGTGCAATGCGCAAGAATTCGTCAAGTATAAGGTCATGCTAGGGCGTGCGGTATGTGAGTAGGTTGGGGCATGAGAGGATGTGATCACCATGAGGGTCACAAGGCTTACCACAGGTGCACTGAGTGATGCCATCAAGGATAGTGAGGGGGTAGGCGCAGGCGGAGTTGCAATGCAGTGACAAAGGAGGAGGGCGTGAGGGCTGCCTTACCGCATGGCACTGCACTGAACCCAGCCATGGCACCTTGATCTGACTGTGACAACATGCATGCACGTGCTGGTGAACATGCAAAGTGAAAACCATTCAGCCATCGTGCACTCTGATATGCGGACGCTATGCTCTTTTGAGCGTGGGGTTGACGCGTGCCGAAATCAGAGAGATCAGTGACCTCAGGGTTAGTGGGTGCATGGAATGGTAGGGGGTGACGGTTCATGTTGTCAGCAAGCGCAATGGCTGCGCTACTTACAGCATGGTGTGAAGCCTGCAAGCCAAGAGCAAACGGGAGCGTGCTAGTGCTGAGGTCGTTAGCTGTGAGTGAAATGGCAGAGGGGAACATGCGAGTGATGTGTGACCATGCTCCGAGCCATGAAGCAAAGTGCGCAGGAAAGCGGGTGGCCATAGCTGAGGTGAGACCAAGGCCACTTAGGTGCTTAGGCAAGGTGGCCAAAAGCCGTGCATGGTCAGTGAGCGGCTTAGCAGCAATCTCATCCATGCATTCACGCAAGCGTGCATCGAACCATGCAGATGAGTCAGTGGTGAGGGATGGGCTCATGGTGCGAAGCCAAAAGCCAGGGCGTGTGGAGGCACATGAGCGAAGCAGGTTAAGTTTAATTTGAGGGTCAGATAGGATGCGAAGGCGGGTGATGAGGGCTGCCTTATCTTCGAATTTTGCATGTAGAGCGGCTTTGACCGCCGCTACGGACTCAGGGCGCGAGTCCCCCACAAACACCCCAAGGTGTTTGTCATGTAAGATGCGTGTGGTGCGGCCAGGCATGGATGAAGGGAACATGGAAAGACTGCATAAGGCGACATGAGACATCTCACCTTCCCACATGGCTGAGCCCTTAGAAGGAACCTCTTCACAACCCAGATCCTTGCGAGCGAGCCGCCGCAACAACCTATAGGCTGCTAAAGCAACAGGAATGGGTGCACAAATCCTCACATCATCACAATATGCGGCAATTAAACACTCAGGCATTGTGCGAGCCACAGCCTCAAGGATGGGTTGGAGTGCGAGGGCTGCAAGGAAACTACCAAAGGAACACCCTTGTTGCACCCCCTCACGCGAGAGCACATCATCCCATTCCTGACCCCCCCCTAGGTCAGCACACAGCTGAGCAGGGTCGCCTTTCGAGTAAATGGCAACAAGGAAGTGGTATAGGTCTACAAAGCCAGGCACAGCAAGGAGGGCACGAAAGATGGCAGGGCGCAAGATGGAGTTAAAGAAGTTTTTGAAATCGATGCTAATGCACACCCAACCTTCATGGTTAGCAAGAGGGACAGCTGGGGAGGGTGAGAAGGGATGCGTTTGCAACGCTACAGTCACCGCATGAGCAAACTCCTCAAGCCCTCCGCCAATCCCTACCCCTAACTGCGCTGCTTCGGCTGGTTGAGGGCGGGCTAGGGTGGGGTCTCGAAAGCGAGCTGGGGCAAAGTGCTTCCCTATTGTGCACTTGCCTTTCTGTGACATCAAAAGCTTACCTACTAGACGACTAAGAGCCTCACCAATCACCGTAGGTCTCACACCCCCCGTTGGCTTGAGCAAGCTGATGGGGCGGCCACCTGCAAAGTAGGGGCGCACAAAAGGGGGGGGGGGGGGGCACGATCAGCAGCAATCGCAGACGCTACCTTGAATAGCGTAGAAGTTTCTACGCTATCAGTCATGACTACATGTTCAGCAACTAGCGCATAATGTTCCATGCGCCAGCCGCTACAGCCATGAGCAGAGCCACGGGCAGGGTGACGAAAGGTCTTTAGTGATAGGGCTGGGCCGAGTGCTAGGAGCTGCGGCGCAGGGTTGGGAGTGGCTGGCATGTCACCAGAGCGTGAACCATTAGGGTTTAGGGCCAATGCCCAATGCCGGTGCCGTGTGACATTCTTTTAAATAAAAACCGCCCCCCAGCCGTTGCGGCCCTCTCCTGTACAGGCGTTCTGATGGAAGCCTTCTTCAAATGGTTTCGGTGTCTTATTTTCCCGCCATCTACTGTACTGCAGAGCGCGCTGAAAATGTTCGACACGTCTTGCAGGTGTCCATGCTCGGGGCGTAACCATCTAGCGGCAACTGAGACCAAGCAACAGGTAAGCGTACGACTGTTACGCGCCGTGCATTGTTAATTGCATTTATTAGCAGGCAGAAATACTCAGCGTTCCAGAAGATGAAACACTGCTTGCGGGTTGCCTGTTGCGAGGAATCTTTGGAGCCATGGAGGTGTCACGATTAATGGTGTCGCGAAACAGGGGAAGCCCAGGTGCTAATGGAGTCAGAGGAGAATATGACCCAATTTGATGCACACATTCTTGGTTAGCCCTTTCACACATTCTGATAGTCATCATGTGAGGTGGACTCCATTATCACTCCGCACAAAGTGTTCCGTGTTCGGTCTTCCATGCCAGCGGTCGAAGCGTTTCAAGCACTTCTGGATCACAACTTGATGAGTGCGCCTGTATGGGACGAGGTAAGCTTACAGAAAGGATCAGGTGGCCTGTGTACACACAAATGTCACCTATAGCACTAAGACAAGCTTTTTCTTCGGAGGAAGTGTCAAAATCCAGGTGAGGGATTCCCACATGCCTTTGACAAAAGGAGTAGAGTTTCGGTGCCACAGTGTGAGTTGACAAGTGCACTGTGAGACACTGCATCGCCCTAAGCGAAGTAGCAACGCGCAATAAGACCTGCAACCTTGCTCTCACAGATTTCATTCGTTGGCACTGATTTGAGAGCATGCCCTCACGGAGGATGAGAACATGTTTTCTGGCTTCATAGACCTGAACGACTTGGTGCCATTCGCTTCGGAACTCTATGACGCATCGAAAGCCATGGAATGTGCACTGCTTCCGAGTTTGGTGGACATCGCTGTGGAGGCACCCTCGCCTGAACCTCGTCCAGTGCTCACACCTGCATGAGACGACATAATGCCCACTACGGGATGTTTGTATTACTTGAACTGAATAACGGGACGCAAGGCAGGCCATTTACATACGCCTGACGCACCATGCCCTCATCTCTCTCTCAGGAATTGGTTCACGAGTTTGGGCCTAGAAGAAGCGCCCTAATACATGTGATAGAGCCCCTCCACACAAATGATAGACTTCCCTCACACATTTTAAGCCCCCCCTCTCCATACATGTGTTCGTTGTCAGGATCTGGTTCGTGAGTTTGGGTCCAGACAAAGCGCGCCATCGCCAGCAAATGAGAATGAGGTAAGACTTGAGCGTGATGCTGATTCCGAGCTTGAAGGGTGTGGCTTGGTGTGGTGGCTACCATTCTTGTGACAGCATTCATTCCTTCGATAACTACGGCATGCCTGGCATCCTTCACGGCCACTTCAACACGAATCGTCTCCCCTCTCTTTACCCCCTCTCCGCTGTCGATGTACCATTATTTCAACTTTTTTTTAGTTCTGCCTGGCACAGTTCACATTTCACTATCTCTGCTCCCTCCGTCCCATGCCCCTTTGTGTGCGCCAAGCCCGACGGCTGACCATGAAGCGCCCCGCCTGCCAGTGAGCTAATCCCATGTCACGGTGCGTTTGCCTGCGCCACACCGGTGAGACCATGACACCTGCTTCATGGATACTTGCCTGGTAGGGCCATGGCCATCACTGGAAGAAGGCGCGCAAAGTGACCGACTGCATGCGAAGGAGCCCGCTTGATGTTGAGCCAAAGTAGCTTTGCCAAAGTAGCATCTATTCTATGTGTGTAGGGGTTGGAGGGTCTATCGTATATGTGAAGCGGGGTCCACCATACAATGTTGGCCGACTGCATGCGAAGGAGCCCGCTTGATGTTGAGCCAAAGTAGCTTTGCCAAAGTAGCATCTATTATATGTGTGTAGGGGTTGGAGGGTCTATCGTATATGTGAAGCGGGGTCCATCATACAATGTTGGCCTACTGCATGCGAAGGAGCCCGCTTGATGTTGAGCCAAAGTAGCTTTGCCAAAGTAGCATCTATTATATGTGTGTAGGGGTTGGAGGGTCTATCGTATATGTGAAGCGGGGTCCACCATACAATGTTGGCCGACTGCATGCGAAGGAGCCCGCTTGATCGTGAGGCTAGCGCCGGTAATTGTGCATGCCCATGTGCAAACACATAAATAACCTATTCAACATGTATATACATATTTAAATACTCTATCCACGGAGCCGATGCGTTGCTTGTGGAAGCAACGATCTATGCGTGTGGTATACATATATGGCATGCATACATGCTCGTTTACTATGTACATACGGGTGGCCAGGGCTGCTTGTGAGTTTTTTTGATCACAAGTATGCCCACGCTGTTGAATCGGCACCCGCTCCTCACCCTGTTGTACTATGAGCATGTTTTAGCTAGCGGAAAGAGTACATGTACGCATCGTACGCCTAGCACCACGCCGTGTACGCATCGTACGCCTAGCACCACGCCGTGTACGCATCGTACGCCTAGCACCACGCCGTGTACGCATCGTACGCCTAGCACCACGTCATGTGCGCATCCTACGACGCGGCGCAATGCCAGTCCCCCTGGTCCTGACCTGGTGTTCACCCACAGGCGCCGAATGGCCTCGCGTGTGGTAAGCACTTTCCAAGGCGCGAATCTTGAGCAATGGCAGATCACTGAGCCAGCATGCTCGCCGTCATGACCTGTGCCCACCCACACCAGCCGCCCAAGCATCATATGCACCATGGCCCACGGTGCCAAAGCAGCAATTTTGAGGTGCTCTCGCTGGGCGTTGTGCGGCGAAAACTGCCAAGATGTTTGCAGTGAGGTGTGAAGTAGGGTCTATCATATATGTGAAGGGGGGGGGGGGGGGTCCCAGGATATGTGTGTGGAGGGGGGTCTATCATAGGGCTTCTGCATTGGAGCGACTTTGTCGAGCGCTGAAGATTTCAAGTTCGATATGACGCTCTAGCTCGACGGAGAGAGAGAGAGAGAGAGATCGTAGGGCTTACCTTCGGAGTTGTGAGCAAAGCCCCCTCCCTTCATAATCAACCTTCGCAAGACGAGGCCAAGATAGTGTCTGTTTGGCACATTCCAGCTCACACCTCATGTTCGCTGGCACAGGAGGGTCAATCATATATGTGAGGGGGCCGGGGGGCATGCCATGCATGAAGGGGTCACACTGCAGCTTTCACATCTGATGCTCACTATCACATTACGTCCAATCTCTCGAGTGCCCCCACAAGTTTTTATGTTTCCTTCCATCAAACAGGGGTAAAGTTGCTGGTGGCACTACGTTGGCAACTGAATCTGTGCAAACCGTACTGTCTTGGCATTACTATCCCTCTGTCTTAGCGTAACCCCCAGCTAAGGGAATCTGTGCACGACGCTCGACCACAAAGCTGTGCGCTAGACATTAAGAAAGTCCGGTGTTGCTTGGCAGCGCTGCGCCCCTCACCATTGTTGGCACACATTTGGCCATCACCCTACGATACCCCATGCTCTGCCCTGTATCACACCCTCTGCTCTGCCCTGTATCACACCCTCTGATACCCTATGCTCTACCCTGTATCACACCCTCTGATACCCTCTGATACCCTATGATACCCTGTGATGCCCTATGATGCCTTGTGATACCCTCTGATACCTTCTGAGTCCCTGTGATGCCCTGTGATACTCTAGGACATGTTCTGAGACAAAACGAAACGCGGTGAAGCCCAGTTCGATTTCCGATGGAACAGCAACGATGATCCGTTGTTGGTGTTGTTGTTGTTGTTGGTGGTGGTGGTGTATGCAAGATGTACGACCTCACGGTTTCTATGTACAGGTAACACTTGGACTTGCAAAGTGCCGTGAAGATGCATGCTGAAGAGTGCTGCACAAATGTATCTTGGGCATCAACTGCCTAGTACCGCGGGCACGGAGCTGTGCGCTTACCAAAAGTTTCGAACTTTGGCTCTGAACGTTTGAAAAATGGGTTGAATTCACTTTCATTCCCCATGATTCCCTATGACACCCTCTGATACCATGTGATTTTGTATGATAGCTCACGATACCCTCTGATGGCCTCTGATGCCTTATGACACCCTCTAATGCCCCATGATGCCCTCCGATGCCCTATGACATCCTGTGATACCCTGTGATTTCCTATGACGCCCTATGATACCTTATGATACCCTCTGATACCCTTTAATATCCTATAATACCTTATGATTTCCTATAATGCCTTATGATTTCCTATGATTTCCTATGACACCCTCTATTACCCTACGATGCCTTATGATGCCCTATGATGCCCTCACCCTCCTGCGCGTGAGGCACGCTATCGTCACCTTCTCGCCGACGTCCTCACTGCTCGACGTCGCAAGTGAGCTTGCAACGGGCTCGCCTCGTGTGCTCGTTCAACGGCCCAGCTCACGCGGTCTGCCATATGTGTGAAGTGGCGCCTACCGTATGTGTGAAGGGGGGTCTATCATATGCGGGAAGGGGGGTCTGTCATATGCGGGAAAGAGGGTGAATGAGAGTGAACCCCCATATCCATAGCAGTAGGGAAGCAACACGAATCTAGGTGATCATCTCAATAGCAGTAGGCAGTAAACACGAGCTAGGTGATCACATGGATAGCTGTAGGCAATAACCACGAATCTAGGTGATCATATGGATAGCCGTAGGCAATAACCACGAGCGAAGTGATCATGAGGGAGCCCGTCCATTTCCACACTGACCAACCGAGCAGTGTCGTCGAGTCCAAA
>Ga0099797_100938_pt1 | contig 16928 bp, 19 predicted proteins | sample Uncmet_Sort48C_1_FD_89871 | JGI IMG/M metagenome (GOLD analysis project Ga0099797, IMG submission 89871) | Marine eukaryotic communities from CALCOFI LINE 67, Pacific Ocean - C012_Sort48C_1 | ecosystem: Environmental > Aquatic > Marine > Oceanic | place: Pacific Ocean: Monterey Bay | collected...
GGATTGCTCATACGCCTAGCTTTCCTATACACACTTTCTTCTCCTGCAAAGCCTGTGCTCAAACTCTCCTACACACACTCTCTCTTCTCCTGCTAACATTGTGCTCAAACTCTCCTGCACACACTCTCTTGCTTCTCCTGCAAAGACTGTGCTCAAACGCACTCTCATACGCCCACCCTTCCTTCTCCTACAAAGCATTGCTTCGTACTGCAAACAATGGCCTTGCTATTGACAGACACACTCTTTCAATATCTCCGTGGCGATGAATGGCAGCATACAATCAAAACCTTTGTTCGTTCGCATTGTGACGAGTTCAAGGGAGTCGAAGCTTCAGGATACAGTCACCATCACCACAAGATATGGAAAGATTTCAAGGACATGTCCGAAAATGTTCTCGGGTTTGCCCTAGATACTGTGGGAGGGAGCATAGAGTCTTTAGAGAAGGTTCCGCAAAAATTTCTTTCCTATATTCTCCTTATCGGGTCTTTCTCCCGCTAATCACCGCTCCTTACTCTACTTCAGTCTCATTTATCATCATCATCATCATCATCATCATCATCATCATCATCATCATCATCATTATCATCATTATCATCATCATCATCATCATCATCATTATCATCATCATCCATTACATACCAGCAATCATCTGCTACAGCAATAGCAACAACAAACAGCAACAACAACAACAAGCAACAAACAACAAACAACAACAAACAAACAACAAACAACAAACAAACAAACAAACAACAAACAAACAACAAACAACAAACAACAAACAAACAAACAACAAACAAACAACAAATAAACAACAAACAAACAACAAACAAACAACAAACAAACAACAAACAAACAAACAACAAACAAAACAACAAAAACATCAAACAACATACAACAACAACAACAACAACAACAACAACAACAATAACAACAGCAGCAAATAATAAACGAGCAAACAAACAAATAACAAAATATTTTTATCACCATACTCTCATCACATTATAGGCTTTAGATGAAATCGCACATGCACCAGCAAAAGGGCCTAGAGAGGGTGTGATTAAAGAAATCCTGAATCAATTGCTCACTTTTGACAGTTTTGATAGCTTCGCTGTGATGATGTCGAAAGCTGCTGCCGAACAAGAAGAATATTCCACTCTTCGACAACCTGATCTTGGAAATGCGAAGAAAAAGGAAACCTTGCTATCGATGGGATTTGCTGAGGTTTTGATAGATCTTGTTCTCGGTGACTCTGATTCTTCCTGTCAAATGGATGAACTGGTTGTCAGGCTAAGTGGTATGATGGATGCAGCCAGTGCATCTACCAAAGATAATGAGAAAGCTGTCTCGAAATCAACTACGCCAAGCAAGTCTTCTCGATTCGACCAAGGCAACAAAGCGGTTCCCTCTTCCTCTTCTTCCTCCTCTTCTTACTCTACTTCAGAGGCCGAAGCTGCTGCGTTGGAATGGTTTTCTTCCTATCTAGAGGACAGTGAAGCCCATTCAAAATTTGTTTCGGCTCTTCAACTTCGCGAAGCATACCACCAGATGACCAAGGCAGGACAACAGATCCCTGAAGATCGAATGCAGTGGGTGGAGATGATGTACAAATTAGTCGAAGACATCAAATCATTTTGCCTCAGTGGATATGCCGAGGATGAGACCACCATGAGCTCTGGAGGACATGCATCCGAAGCTGAAGACTTGGTGTGCAGATATAAAGTGCTTGATGAAACAATGATCAGTTTGAATGACTTCGACGATAAGGCAGATCTGACAGCCGCTGAATCGAGACGAATGGCTGTTCTTGAAGGTATTGCGCTGATGGGCACATCCGACGAACAATACTTACACTCGCTGATTACCAGGTATGATCAGTGTGGCAATGATATCAATGGCATTCACAGAAAAATTTCCCTACTGGTATCACCAGGCGGTGTCCCTCGAGAAGCCATAGAACAATTATATTTATATTTAAAAGAGCAAGTGAATTCAGGTCGATATGTGTTATTTATATTATACTACCTAGATCACGACAAAACACATCTTTGCCGCTTTTTATTACCATTCGATTTTAATTATCCACTTGTATTCTTGTAACCTTGTCTCATGTATGTTTTTAGGAGTTGAATTGGATTCTCTTGCGGAAGAGATGCACGAGCAAGTTTACAATCTTGTCGAGAGATCGAAGTGCCACGATGTTGTAAGCGTGATTCTAGATATACATGTTTTAGAGGATGAGCAAATGGTAAAAACCATTAAACTTTCTTACCTCATATTAATTTTTAACTGTTTATTCTTCTGCTTCATTGTTATGATCGTGCTTTAACTTAAATGTATTGATATATGTATTCTATTTTGTTCTTCTCTTTTTTAGATATTGAAAGCAAATATAGATTCTTTGATGGGCTCTCCTTCATCGAAAAGTTCTCCCCAGGGACATGGAGAAAGGAATGAAGGAGCAGAGAATGGCACATCGCTACATGACGATTTAAGTGCTGAAGCTGAGGCTAAAACTTCTAAAAGGTCGTTGACACAGGATGAGATTGATAATGCCTGGGTAGATTGCTATGACGATAATGGGAATAAGTACAAATATAACTCCCTCACAGAGGAGTCAGTGTGGGCAGAAGTGGAAGAGGGTAAAGATGCCAAAGCTGAAGAAGTGTCATTCGTGGACTCGCTAAAAATGAAGCATCAAGCTTCCCTGAAGACCTTGAGGGACAATCTAGGAAATGCGAAGGCGAAGAAATTACGGCTTCTGGAAGATCGCTTGATGCGACGTCAACAACTGCGTAAAAAAACCGGCGAGGTAGATCATGGAGAAGACAAAGAATTAGAACAAGAGATCTATGAGACGGGACGAGAACACGACCAAATGATAGAAACAATCGTATCGGGATACAAAAAGAAATGTTTGTATGAAATGAAGGTAAACTTTCATTTCAAGAAGCTTTATATGTCCATATCTATTTCTGTGTGCATATATTAGCATTTATCAACATGAGTACAGTACATGATATATGGATATTTTCGAAATTTGTTCATTTAAGACATAAAAATATGCGAACATGATATAATATAAATATGAAAATGAAATGAAATTTACAGGCTTGTAAGAAGGGAGGCTCTGTTGGTTTGTCGGAGGAAAATTCTAGAGAGGCAAATCGCCTGGCAGCTGAGAATTTGAAACAGCGATATATTCGAGACCAGAAAACTCTATTGGACACCATTGAAGCAGAGAGAGAAAGACAAAGAGCTAGATTGATGAAAGCCATGGCAAAGAAACGGGGCAAGATGAGTGATGAGGAAATCGAGAATAGTCATGATCAATTGAAGGAGCAGCTAGAATCATTAGAAAGGTCCTTAACCCTATACTCTAATCCTAAATTTATACCCTATACCCTAACCCTGACCCTACATCCTAACCCTATACCCTAACCCTATAACCTACTACAGGTCCTTTGAGGTTCAGGAGAGCGGTGCGCTATCAGGACCGCAGCGGAACTTTCTCCTAGCTCTGTCTGCCATACACATTGATAATAAGGTGGTTGTTTGTAGAATAAGTCATTTTGAGATGATGACCACCAACAATACAACTTTTACAGCTGATCCATACTTTTCTTACAAACATCTCTCTCGGCCTTTCTCTTCTTCTTTCCCCCCCATTTTTCTCTCTTAATTCATTTATTTATTTCTTTCTTTACTCTTCGGTTTTCTTCAGATTATAGAGGGTACTCAAGACAAGCCAGCTCCACATGATGATGAAGACGATGATGCGGATTATCTTGATGATGAGCCAACTCAATCAGGTATATTCTCGGAGTGGGTTGAGGGTGTAAAAAATCTTTCAAAAAAATACGAAGTAGCTGGGGAACAACTTGCAGCGAAGTTAGGTACAGCGCAGCGGATATGTTTTAGCGCTGATGGAGGTGAAGGTGGTGAAAGGGAATCTGCATTCGGCGAAGTTACAGCTCACATGCTTGGAGTTATTTCAGAGGCCTATTGCAATCAAATTGCAGACAAAGACCAGAGCTCGATGCTGCTCGCCAAAAGTGCAAAAGGGGATGTGGATATGACTAGGATAAAAGCTGGTATTCTCGATGAGTTCGAAAAGTCAAGAGATGATTATCAAAAGGCTTTGTATCATGCGCGGTTGATCAGCAAACAGAGATTGGCGAGTCGTTTCAAGGACAGTAAGTCTGAAGAGGACAGTAGTAACACTCCAACGCAAATTGAGGCGATGTTTGAAGAAGGCAATTTAATTCTCTATATAATATTATTGTTTCACCTGTATAAACTATGATCATTTATTTTTCTTTTCCCCGTCACATTCACGTATTTATACATATATGGTTAATATTATTGTATTTACATGCATTTAATTCGATAATTTCAGTTATTGATTCGTTCCTTGATGATCCTACGGAAGTGCCCGTGTCGTTCAGCAAGAAATCAATCAATGATGATGTTGGTCACTCAGTAGACCTTATGATTAAAAGGCCTAAAGATGATAATAAAGAAAGAAGTCGCGACACAATGGACTACAAAAGTGTAGATGAAGGTCAACGTGATTTAATTAAGGAGAATTTTGTTGAAAAAGAAGCTCAACTTTTGAATGATTTTAAAGCAAAGCACGATGCGCGCAAGAGGGCATTGGAAGAAAGACTGCGGAAGAAAAGGGAATCGAAGGCAACATCATCAGAGGATTCAAAAGAAGAAACTGCGGAGGCTGCAATTTTGCAAAGTAAGTTTGATGAAATTGTGAGTATGGTCAAAACTTTGGATAAAAAGCAGATAGAAAATGTAGAGGTAAATGGAGTAAAGGAATGAAGGGAATGATTATATTTTAGATGACATCGATATCCATTTCCCCCCCCCCCTTATTTCTATACTTATTAAATACAATCTACTCCATACCCTTCTTACCTTTCTCTCTCTTCCTCACTACCCTTCGCGCACAACATGCTTTGTTTTGTCTCGCTTTGTAGGTCAATTCTCTTATTAGCGCCATGGACAAGATGATAAACGGAGAGACAGTCAGCACTCTCACCTTGACGCTACCTGCTGTGTTGAACAGCAAATTTAAATCGTCGAGAGAGTCATGGGGTGGCACATTAAACGAGGACCAAGATGGTATGAAGGAAGAGGTGAAAAGAATCACAATGGTTCATAGCGAAGAGAGCCAAAAGCTAGATTTGATGAAGCAAATGCAGCAGGCAAGACAGAGACAAGCGCTTCAGCGCAAACTGTTAGAACGGAGACAGGGATGGCTTCCTCCCAATCCTGATGTAGCGGGAATTGGCCTAGCCGAGAGTAAAGAATTCACTAGACCAAGGGTGATTCCTTTCGGGGGAGCTAAGGCCACAACCCAACAGGACTCGTTCAGAGGTCTTGATAGTAGTGGAAGCAAATTTACAATGGGGGGTGAAGATGTTACAGCTAGTGGCTTGGCATCTAGAGGGCTGGGTTTACAGAACGTTAGGCGAAAGTAGTTTTGCTTTGCTTCAGCTATATGGTACATTTTGTGTACGAGTTATGCAAAATATTAACCATAAAGAACTCGCCACACGCAAATTTGTACAAAATTGTTGGAGAATGGAGATCGAATCAATGTCATTATTCCTTCCTAAGATACTCATTTACATAGTTAAGTCGTTAAGTATCTTATTATTTTTGATAAGATAACTAGTTTTTATATTCTATAAAGGAATAATTCAAACATGATGCTTAAGCATCATCTTCATCAATTCCATTTTGGAAGTCGATCTCGTTAAGTCGTTAAGTCGCAAGTTTGAGCACTATTGGGCACTATTGTCTATTGTCAGTTGATCAGATCTCTATCTGGCTATCTCTATCTATCCTCTATTACTCATTACTCTATTACCTATTACGTATTATGTATTACTATTAATAAAGAAGTTACTATTTATCTAGTATCCTGATGATTACTATTACTATTGTTACTCTATTACTTTTTTTTTTATTTATTTAAAAAATTATTTATATTTTTTCTGGTATTTTTTTTTTTTTTTAAATATTGCATAGAAAGCAATACTGGTAGTGTACATTAAAAGCTATTTTAATTTTAATAAAATAGGATTAGCTATAGGCCGGCCTAAAATCACCCTAAATCTAAAAAAAATCTAAAAATCTAAAAATCTACCATGCGCGGAAAGTTACGTTCAGAAATGTCCGTTTGGACAAATTTCCAAAAAACTTGGCATATCAAAAATGTAAAAACTTGGCACACTACTTGGCTAAGCTCAACGGACTTAAATGGGCAAAGCTGGGGGCTGAGGCGCTGAGGCTTAACACGAATGGCTTACTCCGGCGATGCTCTACGCCCTTACCGGTGAGTACATTTTTGGCGAAGCTGGGACCATGTGCGGAAAGTTACGTTGAGAAATGTCCGTTTTAGTTTTTTTTTTTAGATTTAGGGTGATTTTAAGCCGGCTAATAATCTACCTAAAATAGAAGTAGATTAATTATGTATAAAGTATAAATTAGCTAATTTTATGACTAGAATACTAGAATAATTATTGCAAGCATGTATCAAGGGTTTTCCAAATCTAAGAAAACTTAGATTTGGACAACGTCTTGGTTCATGATTTGTAGTTCGAATTGTTGGAGTAGGTATTATAATAGTTAGATTTGGAAAATGTCTTACATATATACCTAGCTAGAAAATTTCAGTAGTCTATATGTAATTATAGTATTATGCCAGGTCCTCCCTTATACTTCGAAGTACTTCGAAGTAGATTATAATTATAGTCTTAGGTTTGCTGATTCCAGCAGCTTCATCTGCTACCCATATGCATCAATGCTCTTCGCTTTAAACTTTTAAAAATCGTATCTTATTGCCAAGTTTTTTGTTTGAAAAGGAAAAAAATCCGAGTTTTTTGTATGATGGATTCACGGCAAATTTCGATTTCGAAACAATGTTTCATGATTTTTTATGATTACATTTCGTATGTATGTACGTTTCGTTTGGACTGCATGTTAAAATTTTGTTTTGTGACTGGAGAATATTTACATGATAGGATTTTAATTTAAAAACTCAAAGATGTCTCTACTGTTTCGAACTGTTCTTCAGAAACTTGGCATATTTTGGTGAAAATTGCTTGACAATTTGCAATTTGTGAAAATTTCCCAAGTTTCTGAAGAACAGTTGGAAACAATAGAGACATCTTTGAGTTTTCAAATTAAAATCCTATCATGTAAATATACTCCAGTTACATTGAATTTTTTGTTATGCAGTCCAAACAAAGCGTACATACATACGAAATGTAATCATAAAAAATCATTGAAAAATCATCAACAACGGTCAATTGCTTCGAAATTTGTTGTATATATTTCCAGCAGGTCGAAAAATAGAACATGCGCAAAAACAGAACATGATTTTTCCATTTCGCATACACAACGTCTCCAAAAGAGGTGCATATTAAAATCGTGTCATATGATTGATATATAATTACATTACAAGATTTTGATATCAAGTCTATTTTAGTCGTTGTGTACAAAAACCGGAACTAAAGTGACAAGTGTGTTACGTTGTGAGGCTCAAATAGACTTTATGTCAAAATCTTATGATATAATTGTATACGAAGTGCATAAAAACATTTTAATACGCACCTCCTTTGGAGGCTTTGTATGCGAAATGGAAAAAGCATGTTCTGTTTTTGACCCACCGCGTTTTCATTTTTCGACCTGCTGCAAACAAATCTTCTAAAATATGATCATGCGCACTTTTTTAAGAGCGCAGTGCGAGAGCGCAGTAAGAAGGTGATATTGCAATTGGATTAGGACACACACACGTGTGTCCTTTTTGACATCAAAAAAACTTGAATTTTTTAGTACTAAAAATAATAAAGTGCCAAGTTTTTATTATAAAAACTTGGCACTTTATTCTTACAACTTTTTCAAGATTTTTTTTTTTTATCCAATTGCAAAAATATCACCTTCCTTATAAGGGACGGCCTTACTGCGCTCTCGCACATGTGCATGAGGCGACTGAAAAGATCTCATAAAAAAAGGTTCTTCGTATCTTGGGTAATCAAAAATAACCAAGATATCTAACTAAGATATCCCAGTGTGGTTTGTCTTGATTATTCCCCTATCTAACCCAACCCTAACTCAAACACCTGGTTGTGCCTTGGCTGAATAGAAGAGAAACATGGATAAGAACCATCCTGGCAATCCGCACAATATGGTTCAAAGTTCATTGAACACCGTCTTGGGGTCGATAGATATAATGGGCAGGGAGATAGGGAGGAACCACCCTGTATTGCCTGGCCAAAAGGTGAGAAAGAAATAATCTCATCTCTATCAATGTCTCTCTATGATGTGTATGTATGTGTATGTATGCCTGCAAACACACATACAAATATGTTTCTGTTTATACACGCACCTAAGATAAGCATGTTTGTGTAAATGACATTTGACAATCTTACCATCGTCATTATCGTTACCTCCTTTTCAGCCCCCACAAGATGCAGCTGAAGCAGAGAATGCCACACAAACTTTGATCAAGGGTATGTAATAGTGTCTGGGCTTCTCTTTTTTGTCTTCGTTTGCCTTTCTTTTCCTTTGCCTTCATTTCATTCACCCTTCTTTCGTTTACTCTTCGTTCGTTTAATCTTCTTTCCTTTCTATTGCACAGGTGTGCAAACTCTTATGGAGACACAAATAAAGGATAAAATTTTGGCGCAAAAAGGAAATATAGGTTCTAATCTCTTGGTGGGACATGACCAGCTAGTCCAGAATATGGGGCCACAGTTAGGTCGGTTCTCTACCCCTCTCTCTATCACACACACACACACACGCACACACACACACACACACACTAACTTGTCTGCCTACATCTATTATCTACATTTGCATGCACTCACACATCTCCTCATCTTAAATTTATATATACATACATATACATGTATGTACATATTAAACAAATATATAACAGCTGAGTCAAAGCGATTGGCGCAAAATGATTTTTTGCCATACCGAATGGTCAAATTTGACAAAGATGGATTCCTGGATATGGGTAAGAAATGACGAAAGGGGCGGGGAATATACGCATCAAAACACGCACGCACATACATACATACATACATACATGCATGCATACATACATACATACATACATACATACATACATACATACACAAATACATACACAAATACACACATATATACATACATACATACATACATACATACATACATACACAGATATATTTATGCGCACTTTGTTTGTTCATCTATTTTGCTGTAGGTTTTTTTATCCTCTATCTCATTTATTTTTTTGTGCTTATTTTCTTCATTATTTTGTTTGTGATGACATTTCAAGGTGAATTCGATCCTTCCCTAGCCAGTGCGATAGATGTGGGGAAGGAACTGAAGATTCTGACCCCTTCGCCAATCTCCTCCGAGTACATATCCCCATGGGAGTCGATTTTAACGAAATGCAAAGTCAAAGATTTGCATCCAGGTTACGTTGTTGTAAAATTATTCGCAGATAGCTTCGCTGATCTCGATCCAGACGTGGAGTCTGTCATGTATCCAGTCACTCAGTGTCCACACAAACTGCCCTGTGGTGAATCTTATAATCCTAATAACCCTATAATCTTAGTCCAAAACCCAAATCTAGTGTGCCGAAAACTCTGAATCTAATCCTTAGTTCTAGCTCTGATAGCAAAACGCTAACCACCTAAACCTAACTTCGATTCTAATCTTATCATATTTCTTATCCCAACAGGAAATAAGAATGAAGAGGAGAAGACGCCTTTTCATGTTGTACTTAAAGACTGCTCGAATATATATGTTCCTGGATTACTGCACGACCCTGAGCAAGAGGTTCCATTGGATCTACGTGCAAATTATTATTATTATCATTATTATCATTATTATCACTATCATCATTATCATTTTTATCATCACCATCATTATCATTATTGTTATCATTATTATATTATGGTGTAGTTTATGAATATATTGTGCAATTGGTATATTCGTAACATGAAGAGCACCAATCGTAACATAATAACTTAATAATCATGAACCCTTACATTATCAGGTACATATTGTGAATGAAGTTGGACTCGAATCAATACCGCCAGAGGTAACGGGATTCATTATTTCCATCTCATCTCTGTGCAACATCTTACAAAAAAAATGATTTTTCATCTTCACTATTTCTCCTATTCTCAGGTCGAGGAGTATATTTGGCCAGTGCGGATATCAGCTCCAGGGCTTTGGCAACAACAGCAGAAAGAGACACTATCAATTACTTCAGCTTAAAAAACATAAGCTAGGTAACGCTTTGTAGGCTTGAAGACTTACGCTTATATGGAATTACTGTTGCATAACCGCACTTTGTCTACAACTTTTAGAGCCTATAAGTAAGAACTAAGCAAGGTGCTAAGCGAATGATTTTAATTCCATGTTCCTTGCGGTACACAGTAGCCGCTATTGCGACAAACGCCATATCAACCCTATGCACGCGGAGAATGTAACCGTTAGCCAAATACAATCTACGCACCTAGTCGATATATCGATGCAAACCGAATTTGGAGTTGATCAGGATTTGCGGAAGAGTCACAGATTTACCGAGTCTCTCATCTACAGAAAGCAGAGATGGTGAAGCATACGATTCTCGTTTTCGGACCAATCACCTTGGATGAGTAAATTCTCCCACTCTTCGATCGACTTTCCTTGGAAGAAAGTATGCTCAATAAGGTTCGATCTGATTTTATCATGTTTTTTCTCTTTCCTTCCTTTACTTCTTTGTTTTCCGGTATAAGAAAATTCTTGGGCTTCCTCTGTTCTTCCATCGGTTACTTTTAGTAGCTGCCCAATTCCTGGATCAATTGCGACTCCATTACTACCAAAAATAGAGTCGCAATTGATCCAGGAATTGGGCAGCTACTAAAAGTAACCGATGGAAGAACAGAGGAAGCCCAAGAATTATCTTATCTTTTTGTATTCGTAGTTGCATATTTTATAATTTAGCTATATCAAAATAATTTTAAGATATACGTATTTATTTAATTATTATAACTATTTTTTTTTGTTTTTTTTTAAAATATTGCATAGAAATGGAAAGCAATATCGGTAATGTACATTCCTATATATAAATATATGAAACGTGTTTAAATTGTTTCTTTATCTTTATAGAATACAGAATATAGAATATAAAAACTAGTTAAATGTTAAATAGTTAAATAATCCTATAAAAATAAATAAATATATTATATTATAAAATATTTAGCCTTAGCTATAATATTATTTTATTTATTTTTTAATTATTTATTAACTATTTTTTCTGGTATTTTGTTGTTTTTTAAAATATTGCATAGAAAGCAATACTGGTAATGTACTTTAAGCATCAGGATACTTAAGCACATATATCATCATCTTCTTTGAAGTAGTTACATTCATCGAAACTGTAATCAGCTATTAAATTGTCTGTCTCTTGTTCTATGTCAATCCTGTTATCAAAATAAGTGGAACTGTTTTTACTTCCTTTTCCGTGTTTCTTTTCATGCTGGATAGCGATAAGTTTGGTAGATCTATTAATAATACACATAGCCTTTGTTTTAGCCATTGCAGCAGAAGCACGTTTTAGCCAAAAGTTGGTTTTCTTGGTAGCAATAAAATCAGCTTCTGTTTCTGTGATGCCATATCTGTCATTAGAAACTTTTCTTAGGAACATTTGGAACAACATATCCCTGGTTTTCTGAAGCACGTTACCAAACTTGTCGAGAATAATAGGCATGAAACGATGTCCACTTCTGCTCACGGCAGCATTATACTTTCCTATCTTTTCGGTGTCGCTTTTTAACATGTGTTCAAAAAAATCCAGAGGGTTGGTTTGACCAGAATCTGTATGACGATAATCTACCATTAAACTTTGACCACTTTCAGTACCGTTACCCAGGACTAGATGATCTGGAACTAAAAGTTTCCCATCTGCATCTTCGACACTTGGTTTGTTTACTACGTGACAGCCAGCATTTTTAAACGCTTGGGCAAATACATTTTGGACTGCATCATGTATCATGGTAGGGCAAGCATCAGCATTACATGCATTACAAATATGAAACCCTTGAAAAGTATATTTATTTTTTATAAGATACTTGTAACTAGTTTGTATATTTATTCTATAAAGGACTAACTGAAAAGTATTTAGAGCTAGATTTTGTATTTGTATTTTAGATTTTAGAATTTTAGCAGACTGAAAACATCGTCAGCAGCTATCATCTACGAAGTAGAAGCTAGAAGCTAGAAATATAATAAAATAATTAGATTATTTTACTATAATAAAATAATCTAGCTAGAAAGTAATACATTTAAAAAACTAGTAGCTAGAAGCTAGAAGCTAGAACTAGAAGTACCATCTAGTAGTATCATCTATCAGCTATCAGTAGCAGTATCAGCTAGAACATATTTAATCTATCATCTAATCATCTATCATATTATCATATTGCCAAAATGGTCAACTTGGCACGCCATACCCAACAAAATTTCATTTCTTCCTCTTCCTGCGACCTTACCCCCTCTTCTTCCTCCTCCTCCCCGGAGGACCTACTACAACAATTCGAATTACAAATCACGAACCAAGATATTGTCCAAATCTAAGTTTTATTCTCAGATTTGGAAAAGGCTTGATACATGATTGCAATAATTATTGGATTTATTTATACCATGTGTTCACGATGCGGGTGGTATTATGTCTCAAAAACTAGCGATTGAGTATATATCTTTTTTTGTGAAAGGAAATAAGGTTGAACATATATTGGAAATACTGAGTGATTATTTTTTACCGCATATTGGCGAAACGAATTATTATGAAAGTTTATTTATTATCTAGCTAGTACTTCGAAATTATTAGTCTAATGAAAGGGCACATTTTTTAGGACACATGGTAAGCCGGTAAGCCCCTGTCCCGCACATTTCACGCGCCATTTATAATCATAATATATCGGCTACCAAAATGGTCAACTTGGCGCGCTATACCCAACAAAATTTCTCTTCTTCCTCTTCCTGCGACCTCACCACTTCTTCTTCCTCCCCCTCCCCGGAGGACCTACTCCAAGAATTCGAATTACAAATCATGAATCATGAACCAAGACGTTGTCCAAATCTAAGTTTCATTCTCAGATTTGGGAAATGCTTGATACATGATTGTAATTATTAATAATGTATAAAATTATTTAGCTATTATTATGATATATTATAAAATAAAATATGTTTGGAAAACGTTTGATACATGATTGCAATAATTTAATCTAATGTACAGTATGTGATAGTTAGCTAAAGTAATGTTATTACATTTCAAATATGTATCAAGCGTTTTCCAAATCTGAGAATAAACTTAGATTTGGACAACGTCTTGGTTCATTGTTTATACATCATTTATGGTTCATGATTTGAAGTTCTAATTGTTGGATTAGGTCCTCCGTGGAGGAGGAGGAAGAGGAGGTAAGGTCATACGATTACAATAATAATAACATAGGAATAGCAATAGCTACTAGCTACTTGTGTTATTCCTTTTAATTATAATAATAATAAGTATATTTAATCTTAGTCTCGGAAAACAATTGGTTCGTGACTGTAATACGAAATTATGAAATATAGCTAGCTGTTAGAATCTAGAATAATTTAAACTATATAATAACGTATATAGTAAAATTATTATTATGTTTGATAAGATAACTAGTTTTTATATTCTATAAAGGAATATAGTAAAATAATCTAGCTAATAACTAATAACTAATACTAATAATAATAATAAAATATAAATAATAATAACATCATTTTAGATTTTAGTTACAAAATGATAGCTAGCATACTTCCATTACTGATACTAATACTAAATACTAAGCAAATAAAATTATATATCGTGGAGATTAGCATTAGCAGTTAGCGAGACGCTCTCCAAAAAAAATAATAGACGAAGATGTTTATCATATATAGATATAGCATACCTTATCAAAAGTGTCAATGAAAAGAAAGAAAAAAAAACTTTTTTCTTTCTTTTCATCTTCATTGACACGTTTGATAAGGTATATTATATATGATGAACGTCTTCTTACTTCTTACTAAGTTAGTCATACTCGACGCCAGCGAATTTTTGCACAAGTATCACTGGATGGACAACTGTCGACTCGCTTATAATTTTGGCTATGTTTTTTGGAGAGCGTCTTGCTAATTGCTAAGCTCCACGATATATTCGCTCTCCCCTACTTCCCCGATTACCAAGACTCCATTTTTCTGCTTCTAATTCTTAGCTCTTAGGAGTAGAATGAATATTTACAACTATATGGCCTGCATCTAATGCACCCGTACCGCTAGCAGTGTTCTCTCGCGTTGCAGTGGCAGATTCGCCTATTCATATTCATTGGGCAAACCATTGATTAAAGAATAATTTGATGGTTGGTTTATAGAAGATAGAAGGCATTAGGAGCAAGTTATATCGTTAAGAATTTAAAGAAGATAAACAAGGGGAGAGAGGGATGAAGGGGTGTGTTGAATAATTTTCGAGTTTCCGTACCTACATCAGTGCTTTTTGTTTCAGCTGAATGCGTATTATTACTATTACTATTACTATTACTATTACTACTATTGTTATTCTTAATACTAGAACTATGACAATTATTACCATTACTGCCAACACCATCACCATCAATACCATCATCACCATCATCATTATTGATACTATCGGCACCATTTTCATCAAACATTGACTGTGGTGGAGATGCTATGAGACCAGCATTAATCAGATCTGGAATCATGACATATCCCGTTTTTCTAACATCGATTTCATTGAATCTCTGAGCTAGGGTATGTATGTAGTTAGGATTTGTAATACCACATCTCATTAACTCCAAGACTATGTAATCACTACAACCAAGAGCATTCACAGTGCTCGGTGAGAACACCTCTGAAGCATACATAAGCTCTTCAGGCAGTATAGGTTTGTGAAGGAGACGCAATTGATGTTCTTCTGCAAAATGTTCTAGAATCATTTGAGCAATCTTACCAAGGGCTGCGGCATATATGGGAATGCCGAGCATCATAAAAAATCCAATCACAACACCTTTGGCATCACCAATATTACAGGTAGCCCCCGACCCTTCCTCGCAGGGAACAGAGGCCTGAGAAAGGAGAGAAGAGACAAGAAAAGAAGGAAAAAAATGAGGGGAAAGTATAGAAGAATATTTACATATACATACATATATATATATATATATACATACATACATACATACATATATATATATATACATACATACATACATACATACATACATACATATATATATATATATCATATCATATCATATCATATAATATTTACCATGCCGCCTGTGCTTAATGTGCTCACTGCCCAGTAAAGACTATATATAAAAGTCCACCCATTGAAGTATATACCTGTACACATAGTGGTAAAAATGATGTTGTATGCGAGTGATTCTTTTTACCTTGCACTTCGGCTATCATGAATAACATAAATTATATTCAAAGAGCTTTTCACCTATTAATGTGCCAACAATAAATGCTATAAAAAGCAGGATAAAACATTTGATCCTCGACCGATCATCATACCTATAAGAGTTATGGAAGGGGAGAGATTAAGCGATAGATATTCCTAGAAATACACAATCATTCAACCATAAGATTATATGATACATACATACATACATACATACATACATACATACATATTTCTAAATGCATACATGCATGTTCATACATGTATTCACACACACTCATATCTATATTTATTTACCATCCCACGAATATTTTTAGTCGATACCAGACAAATTTAGATATACTGAGAAAAGTTTTCTCCCCACTCGCATTCGTCAGTTTCACATTTTCGATTTCTCTGTAGAACGGACGTAGTTCACCTTTCAATTTTGTCATAGAAAAAATCAGAGCCCCGGCGACACCAGCGATAAGACTGCTACCGCATAAAACATAAAATATCTGTGCAAGTTAATGAAATAAGGAAAAAAGGCGAAGAATTATTAGTAATATTTTCAAATGATTAGACTTATGAGACATATTTTCTTTCTTCAGTTTTCACACGAAGACAAGAGGTAAGATAGATAGATAGATAGATAGATAGGTGGCTGTATTGAAATCAGAGAGCTAACTAACCGTGAAGAGCCTCGACCAATCGTCTAGTTCTTTTGGATCGCAGAATCCAACGCTTAATCCAGCTTCAATTGAGTAGAAAAAAGCGGTAGGACCTGTGAAACCGTCATACGAGGCGTAGAAAGCTATACCTGTGTGTGTATGTGAGTGAGTGTGTGTTTGTGTATGAGAGAGATAGAGGGAGAGAAAGAGAGAGAGAGACAGAGGCAGAGAAACAGAGAAAGAGACAGACAGAGAGAGACAGGTAGACAGAAAGAGAGAGACAGGTAGACAGAAAGAGAGAGACAGAGAGAGGGACAGGTAGACAGGAAGAGAGAGACCGAGAGAGAGAAATAGAGAGAGAGAGAGAGAGAGAGAGAGAGAGAGAGAGAGAGAGAGAGAGAGAGAGAGAGAAAGGGAGATAGAGAGAGAGAGAGAGAGAAAGAGATAGAGAGACAGACAGATAAACAGACAGAGACAGAAAGATAGACAGATACACAAACGCATTGACAGACAGACACACAGACACACAGACAGACAGACACACAGACACACAGACAGACAGACACACAGATACAAAGACAGACAGATAGACAGACACACAGACAGACAGACAGACAGACACACAGACACACAGATACACAGACACACAGATACACAGACACACACACACAGACACACACACAGACACATAGACACTCAGACAAACACACTGACAGACACAAACACAGACAGACACACACACGCACACAGACACACAGACACAAAGACAGACAGATACACAGACA
>Ga0099797_100939_pt1 | contig 16901 bp, 12 predicted proteins | sample Uncmet_Sort48C_1_FD_89871 | JGI IMG/M metagenome (GOLD analysis project Ga0099797, IMG submission 89871) | Marine eukaryotic communities from CALCOFI LINE 67, Pacific Ocean - C012_Sort48C_1 | ecosystem: Environmental > Aquatic > Marine > Oceanic | place: Pacific Ocean: Monterey Bay | collected...
GTCGATCAACAAAATCGATTTTATTGCAGAGGTGATCTGTAACACAACTGACGCCTCACCTTTTCTCCGAGTTTCCTCGTTCGAATTTTGCGCATTTCTCGTTCAAAAATGAAAAAGTCGATTTGGCTGCAGAAGGGGTACGACTTTTGACACCCCGGAACAAACACACACTGTAATTTACAATGCTCTTTCGCCCTCGGGACAGGAAAACGCGATTTCGCTGCAGAGGTGATCTGTAACATATCTCACGCCCCTCGCTCTCATCGAATTTTATCGTGTTTATCTTCGACGTCGATTGAAAAAGTAGATTTTGCTGTAGAGGTGAGTGCTCAGTTTTTTGTTTGCGCCCACTTTTGTCGCTATTTATCGTACTTGCGCGGTGCGTTTTTTACAAAAGTTGAAAAAGCCGATTTAGCGTTAGAGGGGGTTTTATTGCTTGGCTCGGCCTCCCTCTAAGGTTGTAGTTTTACTGTCCGAAAAATCCCGGACAGATTTTGTTGCTTTTATCGTACTTCCACTCCCTCGGGGCAGATTTTGTGCGTATATACGTGACTTTCGCACTACCCGGACATAATGTATGCATATTTACGTTGTTTTCGCACCCTCGGGACAAAAAACTGATTTCGCTGTGGAGGGCACCGAGTTTTAAAGGCACGCCCCACTTTTAATTGCTAGTCATCGTGTTTCCGCTCCCTTGGGAAAGATTTTGTGGAAATTTACACGACTATCGCTCTCTCGGGAAAGATTTTGTGGAAATTTACCTGACTATCGCCCTCTCGGGACAAAAAGATGATTTGCCTGCAGATGGGCACCGAGATTTAAATGCACGCCCCACTGTTTCCGCTCGCTTAGGACACAATTTGTTGAAATTTACGTGACAATCGCCCTCTCGGGAAAGGTTTTGTGGAAATTTACTTGACTGTCGCTCCCTCGGGAAAGATTTTGTGCGTATATATATATATATATATATATATATATATTTCTTTCGCACTACCGAACATAATATATGTTTGTTTACAGTGTTTCTCGCCCTCGGGACAGAACAAATTGATTTCGCTGCAGAAGGGCACCGAGATTTAAATACATGCCCCACGTTTTATTGTTTTTTATAATGCTTCCGCTTCCTTGGGAAAGATTTTGTTGAAATTTACATGACTATCGCCCTCTCGGGAAAGATTTTGTGGAAATATACTTGACTATCCCCCCTCTCGGGACAGAAAAAACGATTTGGCTGCAGAGGGGCACCGAGATTAAAATGCACGCCCTACTTTTTATCCGTATTCATTGTGTTTCCGCTGCCTTGGGATAGAATTTATGGAAATTTACATGACTATCGCCCTCGGCACAGATTTTGTGGAAATTTACCTGACTATCGCCCTCTCGGGAAAGAAAAAGACGATTTGGCTGCAGAGAGCGTATGTCTTTTCATACCCCGGAACAAAAAACACTGTAATCTACGATGCTTTCTCGCCCTCGGGGCAGGAAATTGCGGTTTCGGTTTAGAGGTGATCTGTAACACAACTCACGCTCCTCACTTTCATCGAATTTTATCGCGTCTATCTTCGACATCGATTGGTAAAGGTGATTTCGCTGTAGAGGTGAGTGCTAGGTTTTTTGCTCGCACCCGCTTGTGGTGCTGTTTATCGTTCTTGCGCGCTGCGTCTTTTTGAAAAAAGTTGAAAGAGTCGATTTGGCTGCAGAGGAAGTAGGACTTTGGACTACCCGGACAGTTTTTGTGATTTTTTATCGTACTTCCGCAGCCTCGGGACCACTTTTGTTGTTATTTTGTACTCCCGGGACCACTTGTGTCGCTATTTATCGTACGTCCGCATCCTCCGGACTACTTTCGTTGCTATTTGATAATTCCGCGTCTTCGGGACAGAAAAGAGCGATTTCGCGGCACAGACAGTCGGATTCATATAAAAAGCGGGCGCGAGCCTATCTGATTCGTGGTGATTTCTGACAATCTCATAAAATGACATGGTGTTTCCTCTATGAGTGAGTATGACCATTTAGAGGATGCTCATCAGTCTGAGACTGAGTATGCAATATCCCATACCCGATACCCGATACCTGATCCCCGATACCCAGTAAACTACAACATTAGAGGGAACCTGAGCCAAACAGTAAAACTACAACATTACAGGGAACCTGAGCCGAACAGTAAAACTACAACATTAGCGGGAACCTGAGCCAAACAGTAAAACTACAAAATTAGAGGGAACCTGAGCCAAACAGTAAAACTACATCCTTAGAGGGAACCTGAGCGAACCAGTAAAACTACACCATTAGAGTTTTTTTTGTAAGTGTGTAAGTTTTCGAATTTCGAAAGTTTGTAAGTTTGTGAAAAAATCAGACTCTCAGATTTCGTAAATTTGTAAGTTTGTGTAAGAAATTAACATTCATATGTTTGTCAAAAACGTCAGATTCTCAAGCTCACAAACTTTTGTGTGTTATAGATTACAAACTTACAAACTACAAATTTACAAACTTACAAAGTAACGGGGACCTAAATCTTACATCTCTCGCATTTGGGCACCTGTTGGGGCCCATTTGGCTGCACAATTATAACTCCGGGCGCCTTTGGGAGTTATTTGGCGGCTTTTTTGAGCACATTTTTGTACGGGCCAATTGGACGCCTTCGACGTTACAAATGGCCATTCGAAGTGCCCGGAGTTAACATTATAATTGTGCAGCCAAATGTGACCTAGAGTGGGGCCCAAACGGCCCCCAGTACATGGTTTCGGGGATAGATTATACCCTAGATGAACAAAACATGTGCATCCAGACAGGGGCCAACCAATCCAGCCAGTCAACCAACCAGCCACCAGCCAACCACCTTGCCCCCCCCATTATTATCGAGATCGGAAAAACATGGACAAGATGTCAGTCGGTCGTCACACCAGATGACAAGCCAGCAAACAGAACATTGCACCATGACAAGTAAACTGATGGATCCCTTGATTTCTACTCCCGCGAGGGGGGGGGGGGGGGGGGGGGGGGGTACTGATATATGCACAGAGAGAGAGAGAGATACAGAGAGGAAGAGAGAGAGAGAGAGAGAGGGAGAGAGAGAACTAGAGAGAGAGAAGTGTGTGTTCGAAGTCCTCCCAGGATTAATTACAAAGTTTGAAGTTTGCAAACCATATTGAGATGTGGGAGAAGCTTATTAAAATTGTGCTAGGTGATTGCGAAAACAACGATACGGACAACTAAAATCTTCTTTTCACAACTGAGTGTTATGTACTATTTGTGTATATATATGGTTGGGGGTCTCAGGGTTCCACCCCCCCCCCCCCCCCCCGGCGATGATATGGATCCCAGGGTGGAGAAACAAAAGCTGTTGTTCATTGCAGTTGGAGTTAGTCTCAACATAAGGGTGCCTGGGCTCCTCTGAGATGTTCATCACTGTACTGCTATTATTATCTATCAGCCTTTGAGGCCTTTCCCCAATCGGACCGGGATCGGCATCCTGTGTCCCCAGCCGGTTAACATGTGCCCCGTAATTCTTGCCGTTCTGGCACCTTCGTTGATTAAAGAAAAGCCGTTCTGGTGAACTCATTTACAAATGATCAATTTCTGCCGTTATGGCATCTTCGTTGATCAAAGCAAAGCCGTTCTGGCAAATCCATTTACCAAATGATAAATTTGCAGTTCTGGCACCTTCGTTGATCAACACAAAGCCGTTCTGGCGAATCTGTTTTCCCAATGTTGTTCATGGCATGTCCATGGATCAAAGCTGTTCTGGCACATCGAGTTTTTCTGAGATTCGTCTTTGGATGGCGAACAGCGTTATCGTAAAGATTAGGGGAGGCGATCGTTTATGATCTAAGGAAGGTATACATTGATGGTTTCTATGTTGGCATGGAGGCGATCGTTTATTATCTCCCCAAAGAACTTGTCTGTTCGTTGACAGTTCGACATCAATACCCTTGTGCACTTAATCTGTGAAAACTCCTCCCCCACCCAGGTGGAGTAACACAAGTTGCTATTCCTTGCAGTTGGAGTGAGTTTCAACATAAAGGGTTCCTGGGATGTCATCTTCATGCTCCCTTGAGATGTTCATCACTTTACTATTGTTAATATCTATCAGCCTTTGAGGCTTTTCCCCAATCGGACCGTGATCGGGATCCTGTGTCCCTTGCCGGTTAACATGTGCCCCCTAATTTCTGCCGTTCTGGCACCTTCGTCGATTAAAGAGCCGTTCTGGCAAACTCATTTACCGAATGAGCAATTTCTGCCATTCTGGCGCCTTTGTTGATCAACGCAAAGCCTTTCTGGCAAATCAATTTACCCCATGATTAATTTCTGCCGTTCTGGCAATTTCGTTGATCAAAGCAAAGTTGTTCTGCCGGTTCCATTTTTCCAATGCTGTTCATGGCATGTCCATGGATCAAAGCCGTTCTGGCATGTCCATGTATTGCCCCCAGAAAGCTATTCTGGCACATCCATGTATCAACGCCGTTCCATGGCACTGTCGAGTACGAGAAGGGTGTCAGCGAGTTCTCTGAGATTAGTCTTTGGACGGTTAGCAGCCTTATCGTGAAGATTAGGGGAGGCGGTCGTCTATGATCTGAGGGAGGTCTACTTTTATGGTTTCTATCTTGGTGCGGAGGCGATCGTTTATGATCTCTCCAAAGAAGTCGTCTGTTCGTTGACAGTTTGGCATTAATACCCATGTGCCCTCAATATGTTAGAACTCCCCCCCACCCCCCACCCGCCCCGGTGGAGAAACAAAAGCTGTTGTTCATTGTAGTTGGGGTGAGTTTCAACATAAAGGTTCCTGGGATGTCATCTCCATGCTCCTTTGAGATGTTCATCACTGTACTACTATTGTTATCTTTCAGCCTTTGAGGCCTTCCCACCCAGGGATTGTATTGGTCGCATGAAATCCCCCCCTCCGGAGGAGTATGGCAAACCGGGGGTTGTGCTACCGCAAAGTGCAGTGCAGCATGGTGAAGTGGGTGGCCATGGGGATGTGGGGCACATGGGCCCCATGGGATAATTTCGCCATGAGGCCCATCGGATCATGGGCCATGAGGCCCATGGGGCCCATGAGGGTCATGGGAGACCAGCATCAACCCACAACCCACAACCCACAGGGGGCCAAACCACAGGGAGGCGGGTGGGGGGCATTCCCCATCAGTCCATGGGGGTGACCCATCACCATCCCGGGGAGCATTCCCCATCAGACAAGGGGGCCGACCCATTTCCATCCCTGGGGGGTAGGGGTAAAAAAACAGTCATATATGTGAATATATATATATGTGTATACATTTATATATATATATATACATAAGTCGGGGTTCGCCATGACTATACAAGCTCTATTTACACAATAGTTCAACAAACCGCCAAAATGTTAGGCTGCCCCCCGCCGCCCCCCGCCCCGCGACACACCTTGAGATCAAATGTATCTGCATGAATGCTCACCTCGATTGCTATCTACACAAATTAGGTATCAAGATCTTTAGGTTGAAAACAAAAAAAAACGACCCGACCGAGCCGAGTGTCCGGGCTCGGGCCCAAGGGGCATCTGGTTGGTTTCTACTAGGTTTCAGCAAGTCGCAAAATCATTGTCGTGCATGCATCCCAGGTTCATCTATATCAAGTTACGTGCAATCGCTTCCTCATTTCATCTGGGCAGAGCCCAGATACAACCTTTGCTTTAGGTCTGCCGTTCCAATGTAACGGAGGTGGGGCCTATTAGGATTAAGAGGGTACACTTGAAAACAAATTGGCATTGCTTTGAATAATTGATGCATGTTTGGAAATTAATTGAACATCAATCGGATCAGGCCCACCAGCCATACGCCAATGAATTTCGAATCATATTTCACATGAATGTCTCCGACATGTCGCTCAAATGTACCAATTCCATCACACTTTGAAGCTACAGCTTGAGATCTACAGCTAACACAACACAGACTCGTTCAACTTCTGTATGTTTGTTGGTCTGTATCCGATGGGGATCTAATCTCAGACATGCGGCAAATACTTCCGGGAATCACAACATCTATAGTGTGCCATGCTGGGTCAGAGCTTAGGGTTTAGGGTTCAGGGCTTCTGCTATATTGATGAGCATGTAATTCCTGAGGTATACCCAATTCCAGTGCATGCCCATATCAAAAATAACTTGAAAGGGTATCAACCAAATTTGTTTTAATCAATCTATGGGATTCCGAAGAAATCAACGACGGTCAACCAACTAACAAAGATTCCAACACATTCAGAACATCCAGGAGTTTCCTAAAGACGCCAATGTAGCTTAAGGAATTCCAAGATACCCGCTCACATCTTTGTAAATCAGCAGCATTTCAACGAAAACAATCACTTCCACATCAAATGCATATATTTTAGAGATTAATCATATATGTTGATGGACCCCACTTAATTGGACAGGAATCAACAACAAGCAAAGTTTAGAATGGACCCTGTTGAATAGAACTATAGTATTGGTTTGTGAATCATAAGTGGGACACAGAATTCATCATGCACACGTCGAAACTTGTTTTTTTCGGATTGGTTTCCAAAGTCGTGTTTTGACCAACCAGGGTCTATATATGAGTTCCAGACGCACAAATATTACAAATACGCAAGAAAGTCGGAGCCGAACCCGATGGGATCCGTTCCGGCATCTAAAACCAGTTTGTTGTTTTATATGGCGTGCGAATTTTGGGGGATGGGGGGTGGGGGTGGGGGTTGCCCTGGTTTTAACACGATGGCCACCAAGGAAACACGAATAGAGCGATAGATGCTCGCTTACAGAAGCAGCTGGATCAAAGAGGTCAAATTCTTAGATGACATGCGTGCACCGGACAGACCATTGGAAATGTTGCCTTCTATGATAATATATATATATATATATATACATGATACAAATTTCAAAATGCGAGGATTCCCTTCGGGGATCATCCATTAAACTTGGAACGATAAGGAGTAGATTAGCATGCCCCTGCGCATGGATCGCACACACAACTCGAGAAGTGTAAACAATACATTGGAACATGTAATGAATTGTTGCCTCACTGTATGATTTTCTCGTACTCTTCAGGAGATCTTGGATTTGATTTGAAAATCTACATATATATACATATATATATACATATATATATATATATATATGTATATATATATATATATCCAATTGCCTTGGGCCTACCCGCCACCGTGCCTCGCTCTTCTTTTGTGCACGAGTGAGAGAAGCAAAAATAGATGTGCGGGTGCACATAAACACACATGTGACGTTGACATGCGACAGGCCTATGCAATCGGGGTTCTGGATAGTATAGAAGACACATTGAAGGTGCACATGTCTTGGCTCAATGTGCAAGGATTTAGGGTTAAGGCTTTTGTTGCTTGTTGTTAGTTGTTTGTTGTTTGTTGCTGTGTTTTGGTGCACGAGTTAGAGAGACAATTGAAACAACAAATGGGCATTAAAGATTAAAGACACAAACAACAAGTTGTTTGTTTGTTTGTTTGTTTGCTTGCTTGCTTGTTTGTTTGTGAGTTGGTTTGCTGGTTTGTTTGTTTGTGTGCTTGTTAGTTAGTTAGTTTGTTTGCTTGTTTGTTTGTTTGTTTGTTTGTTTGTTTGTTTGTTTGTTTGTTTGTTTGTGTGTTTGTGTGTTTGTTTGCGTGTGTGTTGTTTGTTTGTTTGTTTGTTCGTTCGTTTGTTTGTTTGTTTTTTGTTTGTTTGTTTGTTTGTTTGTTTGCGTGTTTGTTTGTTGGTTTGTTTGTTTGCTTGTTTGTTTGTTTGTTGGTTGGTTTGTTTGTTTGTTTGTTTGTTTGTTTGTTTGTTTGTTTGTTTGTTTGTTTGTTTGTTGGTTTGTTTGTTTGTTTGTTTGCTATTTTTATTTGTGTGCTTGTTTGTTTGTTTGCTTGTTTGGTTGGTTTGTTGGTTGCTTGCTTGGGATTAAGGATTATTGAGGATTAAGGAATTAAGGATGAAGGATTCAGGGTTAAAACACTCCAGTTGGGGACATTGAGAGCACCCCCGCTGGGGACATTGAAAGCACCCCCCGCTGGGGACATTGAAAAGACATTGAAGCACCCCCGCTGGGGACACTGAAATCAACAATGATTTTACAATGTTCTATAGTACAAGTGACCACTATCCCGTTTTTTTTTTGTTGGGGGGGGGGTAAACTATACAACAAGATTCGTGCCGGAGTACAACCGGTCGCACGTAAACACACATGTGATGTTGACATGCGGAGGGCCTATGCAATCGGGCTTCTGGATAGTATAGAAGACACATTGAAGGTGCACATGTATTGGTGCAATGTGCAAGGATTAAGGGTTAAGGCTTTTGTTGTTTGTTGTTTGTTGTTTGTTGTTTATTGTTTGTTGTTTAATGTTAGTTGTTTGGGACATTCGTGGAGGAGTACAGTAGACAAGCAAAAAAAGACACACACACACATGTGACGTTGACATGCGGACAGCCGCTCGGTACATTAAAGTAAGTGACACTACCATAATTCTGCAGCCTAAAGGGCGTCACTAGAGCGATGTTTTGAAGTTTATGTTGAAAGTGCCGCTTGGTACATTAAAATGTGGGTATTGATTTCTAAAGGACACCATTATGGCAATTTTTTGAGTTTTAGGTTTCATTGGGCTCTTTTGGCCTGTCTTCGGTCTTTGGGGACCCTTGGGCTGCCTTGGGTGCCTTTGGACGGCCATTGGGGCTCCATTTGTTACCTTTGGGGGTCCATTTGTCGCCTTGGCGGTCCATCGGGGCTCCATGTGTCGCCTTTGGGAGTCCATTTGTTGTCTTTGGGGGTCATTGGGATAAACTTTCGGCTTCACTTTTGGAGCCTTTTGAGCCCTTTGAAGACTTTCTGAACACTTTCTCACGCCTTTCGTGCCATTGTTTTTTTGAGATTTTCAAGAAAAAAAGAAAAACAACATACGAATTGTGAGAAGGTATCGGTATTTGTGGGTCCAAATGGAGTACTCTAAACATATTTCCCCCCAAAACGCAACATCGAGTTAGTATGCATTTTTGTGGGTCTAAATGGACTTCACATAAATTCGTTTACCAGACTTTTGTGACAAAGCCCTAACTTTTACGATACCAAACTGTCCGGAAAAAAACAATCTTAAAATAGAAGAATCATGACCCGAGCTTGTGTGGTCCCGTAAAACAATTCAATTGACACAAGTCATCCTAAAACGTTGCAGTCACTCCAGATTGTGCCGGGGCACGGTGCTTGGGAAATATGTGGTTGTCTCAGGAACACATCGAGGTTCGTTGTTTTTCAAGTATGTCCACACCTTCTGTACAAAGTCCTCACACACCACCTGATTGTTTTTGGGGGGAATATTTGATGTGTTCGGGTTTGTGTTGGACACCTTGCTATGTTAGTGTTTTGTGTTTGGGAAATATTTGTTTGTTTGGAAGTGTGTGTGTGTATGTATTGAGCCGTTTCATTTCTTGAACAAACACATTTTATATGTATTTCATTGATTTCTCCAAGCCCTGAAATATTTATCGGGTGACATGACAGTGTACCAATTGTGCCCGAAACATGTACTTGTGGTTTCGTAGGATATTGCATGCAATCCTCATATGCTGTTCCCCGATGTTGTTTTACGGTGTTGACAGTTCCGATTGTGTTGTCACTTGCATTCGAAAGCGGCACAATATTAAGTTATCAATGGGGTCGGATGTTATAACACAATCATAATTGTAACTTTCTTGGACCATCTCGTGTTTGCAATATCTCGAATTGCCCCATAGTGTTGGCAATACAAACAAAATCATTAAAACACAGAACATGTGTGTGCAACGAGCCAACTGCTTGATTCACTGCACCTCCTCGTTACTTTTGATAACTTTCCTGGCAGGTGTGTGAATTTACATACAGTGTTTTTCTCAACCGAGCCGCTCGCAATCAATAACCATCGGTTTGTGTTGAGGTTTCCGGAACTCTGTGAAACGCTTGTATAAACAGCCACTACAACATTCATATATTATTATGCTTGGACAGAATACATGTAAAGTGGCATTACATATGCATATATTTATGTAAATATATTGCTCGGGGAATGAAAAGAAGTCAAGGATGTCAATGGAAATCCAAGACATCATCGACTATACATGTAAATCATGGATTCTTGAAGAAACTCATCCAAACATGTGCGTCTGTTGATTGGTATTATACAGAGCATTCATTTGCAATTCGACAGGCCTCAACGAATTACAAATGCTCCATTGTGGGGTGCCCGGGGGGCTAGAAAAAGTGGAGGCAAATTTCGCCAAATTAATCGCGGCCCCATGGCCGCCATTGGGGCGGTCTGGGGCGCGAAGGCCCCCCAGCTTGTTGCGGGTGTTTGTGGGGCGCCAGCCCCTAACAAAAAAATTGAATTAGAAATGAACTGAATTATAATTGAGCCGAATTAGCAATGAGTCCGATATCCATTGCATCTGCCAGCACCGTAATTGATGCGGAACCTGATTAGGACTGATGCACCTGACACGCGGAGTGACATATATATATATATATATATATGTACATCATTATGTGTTGGCAGGTGTAGGTGATGAAATATCATTTACAGGGGGGGGGGGGCGGGTCATAGCACACAACATCTGGACATTTTAGCTCAAGCCAGATTTCTTAGCTTGAAGCGTGCATAGTCATTTATGGAATGCAGCAATAGCAACCTTGCAAGTAGGCAACTCTCTATACATGACAAACACTGTAGGTCGGCACTGTGGTTCCCAGTGCATTCCTTCAAAACCCACCCACCCTGACCCACACTACTTGTACCCTTGTTAGGGTTCGGGAGCAACCTTGGTGGGGCACCAGCACCAAGGGGGCCACCCGGCAAGTGAGTTGTAGTGGGAGGGTGTAGAGGTCCTTGCCATCTTGTATATCCATGCAAACGTTCGACATACACCCTGGAGGGGAGGCCTATGAGGCCAATGACGAGGGGACATTCATCTTGTGCCTCACCTGGATCAAGACGTTTGCAGAGGGGGCATCCATCGTATGCCCAACTCTGTTCATGCCTGCAGCAGGGAGCCATCCATCTTATGCCTACCCTCGTTACCTCCTTGCGTGTTCTCGGCAATGCATTCTGCCATGATTGCTGGGATATTTACCGCTTTGTGGTCACTATCTTGGTGGGGTTTTAGGTTTAGCGGTGGTTTACCGGACCCCTACACCGATACACCAGTATGCGTAGACAACTTGCTGGACTCAGGCAAGAGGAAGTCCCCACACAACGCGGGGGTTCATAGCCAATGCTTCCGTCGAAAATCAAGGATGGAGATCCACACTTCCACAGAGTGGGACGGTCTGTTTTTGCCATGACATAGTGACGTCATGACCCTACTGAAGCATGGGGCTACCCCCTCAACCAACGTGTAATCCCTAAGAGTCAGGGGGATCGATAGGAGAGGTAGTGGACTGCAGCAGTGTGCCCAAGCGTCGATACGAAAAGGGTAAAGCATGTGCGTGGTATCCCCCTCTTTCATAAGGATAGGACCCTGGCTGATACGACCAGCCACCCCTCCCCCCTGCTCAATGTAAAAAACACATATATATATATAGTTATTTGTATGGTGTCAGATTAGTTTCCTGGTTGGATAATGGTTTACAATTGTTTGAAATGGCACATTAATTGTTTGACAAGGGCTTGCAATGAGGTGAAACAACGCGGTGTGGGTTGGGGGGCGCGGCACGCGGGCCCGGGCCCGTCTCTTCGGGCCGCAACATATGAAAATTGCACGGTGCAAAATAGTATCACACCATATGCCGACCGGTTCTGTCGCACCGGGTATCCTGTTTGCGGATTACAGTAGAAGCCTTAACAAAGAGTAGTATAGCCTAAGCATAGGTGCGCACAAAAGATGGTATGCACCCCACAGGAATCACTGGGCAGCCCCCTAGTTGGAGACCCCTCGTAGAGCACGCCACTGCCAGGTGTTGCTGATGGCTACTTCGCCATACCTTTTCAACTACGCAGACTACTCGTATGCTGTGATATGCCCTCAGTATCGCATGGGCCGCATCCCTGGATGCCTACAGCCGAGCCCCTTCTAGCGGCATGTGTGAGCCGGTTTCCAGATCACCATACTCGATTGTCTGATCTGATCTGATCAGACTACTGGGTTGTACAACATAATACAATATATACCGGCTTATGATTGAGACTAGGATGCTCAAGATATTGTCATCCAATTATACAATGTTTCGATACAAATTGGCATATGCATTCACTACAGTTTTAGCCACACTCTCTTCCACAAATATGGAGTAATGGAGTAATGTGAATGGTGTGTGCTGTGCATGTTTTTCGTGGGCATTCTTGAACATTTGGGAACACCTTGTATGCAAAGGGGCATGGCTAATACAAACATAAAACAAACATTATAAGTATTCGCATATCGCAACAGTCATATGAAGGCATCGTGGAATGATACACATTTTGCACATCCGTTGCATGTCCGTGTGATGCTTGTGTTTTGTTTGTATAGTGGTATGATTTTTGGAAACTTTCGGTTTTAAGCATTCCCATAGCATATGCAAATCGCAACCCATGACCAATGTGCATTCACCCTTTCACAATTTGTTTAAGTTGTTTGCACATGTTGTTGTCAGCGATGCTGCACTGGGTCAACACAAGTAAGCATTTCAAGTCTTGCACATGAGTGCACTTGGGGCCTGGGCACAACGCAGATAGTGATGGATTTCAATTTAACAACCATTGTACAAGGTTATACAAATATATGGCCGAAGCCAATGATACAGACAACATTTTGTTTTATAATCAGCAGCGTATATATACACCTTACTCTTTTAGTTTTCTCTACTTGGGCGCGATTACATTTTCAGGAGTCTGACTTTCTCCAGTCCTCCATGCTATTGCGCGAATACTTAGCTGACTTTAGTTATTGTCGACATCACTGCTGGCTCAATGAATTGAGGCAGTGCGACCCAGTACCGTGTGAGCAATGTGCTGTGAGCATACTTGCGAAGTATTCATTACTTCGCGAGTATGGCGTATATACTATATTCCTGGAAGGGCTTGAGTAAAATGGGTGCTGCCAGATCATGAAACATCAATGAGGTGTTTTTTTAGTTTGTGTTTGTGACCACAGTTGTTGAGCTACTAAACAAAGACAAATGCGAAGCCGTTACTAACAGACCAGATGCAAACATACACTTCGCAGATGGAACAAACATCACACAAAAAACATACGTAAAATACCTAGGATGCATGCTAAACGAAAGAGGAAACATCAGAACAGAACTAGGGAAAATAATATCCAATGCGATGATAACCCTGAAAAAAACTAGACATTTTCTGGATACATAGCAGTTGTCCAGTAAAATTCAAACTACAAGTAGTAGATGCAGTAATCAGAAGTAAAGTACTAGACGGAATGGACACAGCACAGATCAACGAAACGGAAGCAACCAAACTAGAAGCAGTCCAATTAAAAACATTAAGAAAGTACTGAAAATGAAGCCACATTCATAAACAGAAACAACACAAATGAAAAAAGTGTACAGAGAAGCAAACAGCAACATAGCATACATCAACCCAACAAACCCGAAGAACATAATACAATTTAAACTGGCATATCAGAAACAAAAAATGCGAAAACTGATGAATATACGTACAGAAGAAGGAGGCATAGCAGACAAACTAACATTTCAGAGAGGCATAACAACATGGAAATACCCAAACAGAAGAAAAGAAAAACCGAAATATGAATGGACGCAACAAACACTACAACAAATGTGGCGAACAATCCAACAAACAGACCCAACACACAGACACACACACCATACAACGAAGAAAACAACACAATCACACAAACAATCAGAGACACTGCACAACGATGGAAAGAAACAGACAACATCAGGAAAGACTGGCAACCCCTGTAGCGCTGGAGGGCTGACAAAGTTCAGCCCCCCCCCCGGCCCTGCCGTCAAAGACGGCAGCGGTTACGGCTTTTGACAGATACAAGTGGTATCAAAAACCTTCTCGGCACTGTGCGGTCGCGCACATGTACTAGCAAAATCACATGAACAGTCATGAAAGGTTTTTGAATGGTTGTTTGTGGGAATCGTGCATGGTGCAAGATGCAGTTTGTGTGAAATGCGACCGTTAACAGTTTTTGGGCATGTATGTGTAAACATTATGTAAGCGATATCTAGTAGCACAGAGCGTCTTATGATCAAAAGCACTCATGTGATTTAATTCAATGCGGCTTAAGCAAGATGGCCCTTAGATGGGGCACCTTCAAGAAAATCAAAGCCTTTGCATTTAATTTCATTCGAATTTCTTTCATTTTAATTTCATTCGAATTTCATTAAATGCCATTCGGTTACAAGGAACTAACATCTAAGAAACCCAACATTCTCTAAGAACATCGGATACTTTCCAGGTTTGTTGTTAACAATCCAATATCAAGCTTTTATTTTGCAATCTCATGCCGGGGCCTAGTAACAGTTACTCTATTTATGTTGCCACCGACGTGTAAACAAACAAACAACATATATTATAATAGTTCATTGCGGCATCCGCCGCGGCATTATCTTCTGCACAAAGTGTGGTTTCTATAGCAAATACATGCTTAGGAAGCTAGTGTTGCCCTGTAGTGGAATTTTCACAGTTGCTGGTAGTAGGTTCTTTGAGAAACTCAGTAGTAGCCTTGAGAATCTGTCTGAGGTTTGGCCTAGCCCTCCCTCAAGACAGGAGTCTAGTGTAGCCTTGTTTAGGCCCCCAGAGTTTGTCCAAGAGCCGACACCAAAGGAGCTGAGCGTTTTGGCGTCGTGTGACCCAATTTGTTTAGGGATAGACTTTCCCCGAAAATCTGTTTAGTAGTAGACCCAATCTGTTTAGTAGTACTGCCAAACGGCAGGAGCGAAAGACAGATAGTGGTATGAAAAACTCCTCGGCACTCAAGTGCGGTTGCGCACGCGTACCGGCAAAAGACTCCCCGTAGTAGTGGGAGCTCTTCCGACTAGCCTCTTGCGAGTGCAGTGCAGATGTGGCGACTTCGCTAGTTGTTGACCGGATCTGGCGATGAAGAATTGTAAAAATCATAATTCATTGCATTATTGGTCGTTCAAATGTTGCATCGATGGTACTCGGGTTAGTAATTGCTGACATTCCTCAAGGCCCCTAGAGGGCCCACCCTAACTAACCTTTACAGCTGAAGGACACATTCATACACGTAGATACTAATGCAAAAGGAATGTTGGAACTGAAACTGTGATTAGCGGCTAGCGATATTAATGCATACAAAGACTTTGGTTACCCGGTTCCATTTACTTATGCTTTATCTTGATCTTGTTGTTACTAGCTAGTTGCAGTTATTCTCTCATTGTTCTCTATCTCTTCTAGTCTCCTCATGTCTGGATGCTGGAGGAGCTCTTGGCCCAGCGTCTGTCTATGAGTTGCTTCCCAGCTCAGCTCTGCTGAGCTTTCTCTCTGTTCCAGGGCATTGTTAATAAGGAGTGTGCATGGAAACATGCTCTGGTCCAAGACGTAGTCTTCTGTATATTTCTTTCATCCTAGTGATCCGGACAGCTGAACTATCAACCAGGCATGTAATACCAAGCTTAGGATAGTCTAGAGCTCGCTGAGAGCTTGCTCACAGGCTAAGAAGAGTTAAAGTCTGGCTTCAAGTACGCTTCATATAGTCTAGAGCTCGCTGAGAGCTCTCCTACAACTAGCCAAAAGTGTAGATGTGTTGATCGCATGACATAACCAGTGTACGTACGGAAGGATGCAAGTAAGATATTTATTCTTCTGGGCAGTTGGTTTCTCACCCAGGCGGCACATTTAGCCGACTAAATTGCGGCCCTAAGGCTGTTCATGTTTTTCACAATATTATGCCATGCCTTTTAAGTTGTTCAAGCTTGACTCCTCATTCGCAAACATCCGGACGAACATGTGCCGGGCAACAGTCACTCTTGTGAGCATGTCCATTACTATAGGGTCTGCGTACTTAGCTCAAGAAGTGTTGGGCTCAAGTTTAGCTTGTTTGGTTTCAGTGCAAGTTGCGAGCCATTGTGAGTGATGTGTCTTCCTTTGGTTACGGCCTCCCTAGTTTTGCTAGCCCTGCCTTGTGACCTTACGTTTTGGTATGTTTTATGTTGAATGTTGTATGAAATTCATAATCTACTCATATGTTTTCTGATAATATTAGCCACCTGTGTCCTCAATTGGGTAACCTTAAGTCAAGAAAGACATTGTACCCTCCTGCCGTTGGACCTGGTAACACTGTCAGTGCAGGGGCACTGCGAAACTCACTTCCTATCTACAGACAGTACACGTAAGACAAACCGTGCCCGGCGCCCTTGATGCAGCTTGTGCTGAGGCCGCCTCAACAATCATGACGCCCAAGCAGCAGAAGGATAACACTGTGTCTCTGCTCTCAGACCGTCTTAAGTCGGACCGCTCCACGGTGGTGTGTAATGACCTCATGAAACACGAGGCGACAGCTATGCGGAAGCTCGATCTTGACGATCCAGTGGCCGTGGTCAAAGCTGTCAGGGAGATGTGCTCCCGCAACAAGATCCCATGGACCAATGCATTTGCGAATAAGAACAGTGTGCTCTCCCAGCTTACCGCGCCGAAAAGCGCTAACACGGAAGACTTTACCACTATATCTTTGGACTCCTCGGACTGGGATGTGCAAGTAACCTCGGAGCCACTTGTTTCGCCGGGTATCTCCCTGGCAACGGCCAAGTCGGTGAAGCCCTATCTTGGAAACGCTTATTAGTTCCAAGCTTCGAGCATAAAAAAAAATGAGAAAAATGAGAGGGGTGCCCCCAAATCAATGTGTGTGTTCCGGGCTGACCTGAGAGCTTCGGACACATACATATGACAACAAACAAAACAACTCGAGCTGACTCCAATCGGATCAGTCCCAG
>Ga0099797_100940_pt1 | contig 16894 bp, 10 predicted proteins | sample Uncmet_Sort48C_1_FD_89871 | JGI IMG/M metagenome (GOLD analysis project Ga0099797, IMG submission 89871) | Marine eukaryotic communities from CALCOFI LINE 67, Pacific Ocean - C012_Sort48C_1 | ecosystem: Environmental > Aquatic > Marine > Oceanic | place: Pacific Ocean: Monterey Bay | collected...
CGTCACCATCACGCGTTCCTATACGGCCAATATCATCAGCAGCCAACTCATCTGGGACCACGTATTCTGATGGTATCCATTCTATTTTTGGAAACGCGGAGGCAAAGACTTCTAAGTGAGCACCAGTACCCGATGCCGCCTCCAGGGCCAATAAAGTTGGTTTCGCCAAAGTAGGTAGGATTTGGAACTCCGCGAAGAACTTCTTGATCTGCTCCACGATAGGACCTCGGTTTCGCAACGCACTTGGGTGATGCTCCGACATGGTTTTCAGAGAAGCACGGTTCCCATATATACACGTCTCCAACTCTTCTGCATCCACCGATGCGCGGACACTGTTGTCAGAAGAAGATGACGAAGAAGGGAGCGTCTCTCCTCTAATGTGCACTGTCTAGACGATATGTGCGTGACTGGGAACTCGGACCTTTGAAGAAGTACAGTATTTATTGACTTCGTGAGAGTTACGGTACGGGTTATTTAGATACGAGTTTCGTTCCCCAAAGCAAGAGTCGTCTAGTAATAAAAAAAAAAATATGCATGCATCATACACCTGATAACCTTCGTTTGACATTGAACATTTTTACCGTAAGGCGTTTTCTAAATCAGCAATTATGTCGGCGGGGTCTTCTAGGCCAATGCTCAATCGAAACACACCGTCCCCTGCGCTATCACGATACGATTCTTCGATGTTTGGCAGTCCAACCTCGTCGTCTCTAAAACTACTAGATAGAATAGCGTCGGTTTCGATGAGATAGATCAAAGAGCGGTGATGGCCCAGGCTAACCGCATAATGAATGACTTTGAGATCTCGAATCATATTTTGAGCGAGAGAAACTTGATTTTCGTGGACCTGGAAAGATATCATTCCGCTAAAGTTGTCCATTTGCAATTTTGCCAACTCATGTTGCGGGTGACTTTGAAGTCCGGGGTACAAGACACGCTTCACTTTCGGGTGAGATTCCAGCCACGTTGCGACTGCCATTGCCGACTCCGCATGCGCTTTCATTCTTAATTGGAGTGTGGCACAGCCTCGGCTAATTAGCCAAGCATTGAAGGGGCTGATCGTTGCACCGTAATGAACGCTAGCTTCGGTAAATAATTCGTGAATATCGTCCTTGTTCCGCCCGCCGACAAACCCTCCCAGCGCATCACCATGCCCACCAATGTACTTGGTCAACGAATGGACGACAAAGTCAGCGCCTAAATCCAAAGGCCTTGTTCCGACTGGCGTGGCAAAGGTGGAGTCAACGACAAGTTTAGCATATTTGTGATGTCCAGTAACATTTGACACAGCTTGAATATCCGACAAGCGCAAGATTGGATTGCACGGGGTTTCCAACCATACCATTTTCGTATTTTCGCGGAGGGCGTTTTTTACGTTTTGTACGTTTGACGTATCGACGCAGGAGATTTCAATTCCAAAACGAGGCAAAGTATTTCGCACCAATTCTGCTGTTCCCGGATAATTGATATCACTACATATCAAATGGTCCCCCGCACTAAGACGTCCTAGCAAAAGTGCTGTCGATGCTGCCATCCCGCTGGCGAAACATTTTCCGTCGGCCGCCTTTTCAAGCGCGCACAACTTGGTCTCCAAAGCGTTGATGGTGGGGTTTCCCCAGCGAGTGTAAATGAATGACTTGTCACCTTCTTCTTGGTCTACAGCACTGAAAGAACTCACCTTAGTCACACCAAAGGTGGTGGACATACATAAGTCTGGAGCACTCGCGTGGGTATGTGGATTTAGGGTTTCTCCAGCGTGTATGGCAGTAGTCTGTGGTAAGAACGTCGAGAAGGACGGTCGCCGGCGGACAAGCCTGAATTGTCGATTAATTTGTCGATTACCGAACGCAAGTGCTCGGGACATGTCGCTGCAATCTCTGTTTCGTGTGGTCACTCATACAAATGTGCGATTGTTTCGGCAATGTTAGCGAAAGGACTAAGAAGTTTGTGCCTGAGTGCATCATGCCGCCGTCAATGTACCCGTACGTACTCGGTTCAGTTGAGATTGAATGTTGCCACTTCTCACTTCTTCAAGTACAATGTTATGAGCAGCCGACTGTTGTCGGTGGGAGGTCTGATGTATTGAAACTTTTTGTTAAGTATGTGTTTGCTAGCTACGTCATCTTAATTTTAGCAGAGAAATATGGTCACGAGAGCACTTCAAAAAGTATTATCATGTAAAATATCAACATATTACACGCACTGTACGAACATTATTTCGAGAGTCTACAATCGAACACTTGGAAAGTTACTTTTCGACTCCACCATCTTCGTCCGTCGTTACTTCTTCGCCAGAAGATATGACTACTATGGAGTCGTCTCCAACTGAACCAGAAGTTTTTGTATGCCCCAGGGTCGAGTGTTTTTCCTGCTTTTTTAATGCGCTCAGTGGATCCCAACTATCATCCGTCAACTCAACGCTCTCTTGCAAATCAAGTTCATGGACTACTCCGTCACCGGAAAACTCCAAGTTTCCCAAATCGACTTTCCGATTCACATCTGCCGAATCCTTAACGGCGTCTCCGCGTTCCACCTGTTTCAGCGCGACATCTTTCCCCGCATCCTTTTGTAAATTAGCCGCAGTTTCCATCCCCACATTTTTCTGTTCATGAAGATTAGATCCTAACGGTGGATCCACAACCTTCGTCACATGGTCTTCTCCATCCGATTCGTCCCAGTCGTCTTCGGAGATTACCATTGGTGGTTCTACCTTTGAATTTCCGTTTTTTTCAACAGCATCCTCTGCCACGACCGTGCATTTTGGCTCTGCTTCCGTCTTCAGAATTTCTTGCGGAGCGTTTGTCGTAGCAATCTCTAGGCCCAAGTCTACCCCACGGGACCGGCCACGTCGATAGTCTCCTTCCTGCGGTGGGTTAGCAGCCTCCTCCATGCTATCGTATCCGTCCGATTCATTCCAGTTGTCGTCTCTTGACTGGGATGCGTTCCCCTCGTCCATTGCGTTTTTAACAGTGGTTGCCACCGTTGATTCTACCATTGAATCTTGTTGTGCTACGCCCGCCTCTAGATGTTTTGCGCGAGACTCAGCATCGTTTGTTGCACCTTCATTTTCAGTTGGAACAACCTCATCTTGGTCTTTTGCCTTATCTGGCCCCGTATGTTGCTCTTTTTCTACTTGCTTCTTCTCCTTCTGGACGTCTCTGGTATCATCATGGTGATCTTCATTATTTTCTCCTTCAATTTGCTTTGATGAGTCCTCCGGCGACAAGCCTTCGCTTACGCCAATGTCTGGCTTCAAGACCATGGACGAATCCTGTTCTGTGGCCAGACGCGTAGTCGGGACCTTCTGTGCCAGCTCCTTCCTTGGAAGGGCTGCATCTACTTCTTTTGCTCCGTGCAACCACTTGTGAAAAGAAGAATAGTCAATCATATCGTCATCTACTGTGTCGGGGAAGGACTGTTCGTAGAACTAGTGTGGGCGCGGACCTTCCAGCGTTGGACTACGGCGAACCAGGTAACCCTGGAAGAGATGGAATGAAAGCGAAGGGTGGCGCTCATGGCGGACATTTGGGTGGTTTTGTCGGGACATGCTATACATCGGTGCGATACAAGTTTACGTTGGTCCACGTGCATAAAAACGGTGGATCTGCTTTAGCAGACAATATTCGCCGCATTCTCTGCACCCACCACAAATTAGACAAGAAGAGGATGATTAAGGTGGGCCCGAATGGCTACAAAACGTGCGCCAAATATTTGTGGAACCATGGGTGCGAAAACTTGGGTAAGCCAGATTTCTTCGATTTTACGTTTGCCAGAAACCCATGGGACCGCGCCGTGTCTATGTGGAGTTACACTATCAAGCGAAAGCAGCTCAAGACAAAGAACACCTTGCTGCGCAAAAAACAGGCGGAAACACACTGCAAATTCGAAGCTTTTGTTCGGAATCCGCCTAGTTGCCCCGCCTTTCATGACGAGAACCAATGGTCCTCCATGTTTTCTCGCGGCGGAGAGCCGCTCTTGAATTTTATAGGCCGTTTGGAGTATTTCGCGCGTGATTTCGACTACGTTATTCGCCACATCAATGTGGACCTGTATAATACGTACAAGGAGATCGGGTTCGAAATGGCTAATGATTCGGCCCATAAAAAGTACACGGACTATTATACTGGAAACCAAAACGATTTGCAGGAAATTATCGGGAAGCGCTATAAGAAAGATATTGAATTGCTTGGCTACACGTTTTTGAAAGGTGGTAACTTGGGAAACTTTGTTCCCTCGAGCTACCACGACGGACTTCCCGCTGCTGACTTAAATTACGGGGATGTGACGAAAAAGGGCTAATAAAGCGAGATAGTATATAAGTTTGAGTTTGCCTACCTGGGGTTTGGTTAGGGCTTTTTGGTGTCGAGTTTCGAGTTTCAAGTACATTTATATGATATTATAATTCCTTAATAAAATTAAGGATGATGCGCACCCTCAAGGCAACTCCATGCTTCATCAATTATTAAAAGGAGCGCGTCCTATCGGCCATCGCGGAAACGGCCATTCGCTCACACGTTAAAGCATCCTTAACAAAGTAGAGACCGTGCTTAATCGCTTTTTCTGCCATCTGCCTCTATATGCACAATGTCCGGAGTGGCGGGGGTTATTTGATCCCAGGGAGACGCAAAATCAAACGTACGAAACTCTTGCGCTAGTTCTAGGGGCCTCATCACAATACTTTTCTCCTTTTCATCGTACTCGGCCGAATCGTACCCGGTTAACGGAAAATCTTTTCGCATGGGATGACCGTCAAAGCCATAGTCGGTCAAGATGCGTCGCAAATCAGAATGGTTGTTAAAAAAAATCCCGAACAAGTCAAAGACTTCACGCTCGTACCACCCAGCTGAACTAAAGAGCTCGGTGGCACTGTCCACAGGCTGAAGCTCTGTGACTGAAGTTTTCACACGGATGCGAGTGTTGTACTTCACACTCAACAAATTGTACACCACCTCGAAACGAGAGTCTCTCTCGGGATAATCGACGGCGCACAAACTGGTCAAGCACTTGTACTGACAACTGGTATGGTCGCGCAAGAAATTCAACACTTCAAGGACCGAGGTCGGATCAATAATCAAGGTCAGCTCCTCGTTAACACACTGGGCTTCATAAATCGAGTGGGGCAACATATTGATCAACGACTGGCCAAACGCCAGGGTCAAATTACCTTCTTCCACACCGTCACCTTCGGATGCAGCAGCGGAAGAGAATAGCTTGCCCTGGGAAGTACAGAGCCGGTCACACGCAGGCATCCTGGCACCGGCAACGCCGGGACGGCGGGCGGCCGCTCGGGTCGCAAGTGCCAACGCTCTTCTCATAAGGACTTGTTTTCGAGAAAGGACGGAAACGCGAAGGGTCGTCAGGTACACGAAGAAAAGACACGTAAAGCTTCTCTTGGCACTCTGAGCACTCGTTCACGGGCGAACAAGCGCTAGGGAATGCATTGGACATGCCATCCCACCATACGTCCGTCCGTCCTGCACGCGCAGCACAAACAGACGAAGGAAGGAGAGGGAAGGTCGCATGGTCGCCACACACATCCTTTTGAAGATGTGTACACTCTTATCAAAATTAAGTTGATTTTCTCATAACGTGTATATTATAAATATATATATAAAATTACCTATAATTTGTTTAATTTTATTAGACGTGTACATTCTTACGACATGATCGTTCCATCCGAACGGAGGGAGAGTTGCATGGACCTAGCATGACCACTGCCGCCTGTACAGCACACAGCACCCACTCGACACGATCGATCGACATTCTTCTTCGAGGCAGGCGAGCAGGCGAGCAGGCGAGCGAGGCCCTTCTATCCCGTCCGTCCGTCCTCCATCTCTTCCTTGTAGTCTACGTCTACGGACTGTGTTCTATGCATCGAGCGAGGGTACACTACATTGATTTGTTGTTCCATCGTGTTTAGACTAGAGTACAAATATCGGAATACTTCCGGTCTTAATAGACAGACTGACTACTATCGAGACAGCAAGCACTCCACGCGCGTGCCGCCGCCAAATTATAAGAGGAGAACATGAAGAACGTTGACCACTTTTGGAGGGACGTTTCACATATATGTATACTTTGTGTATATACTAGCGACGACATACCTATCATAATGACCCGTCCCGATCCTCGTGTGAACAAGCGATATTTTGATGGCGCCGACTGGACATTGCAATCGCAATAGAGGTGCTTGATTCCTAATCACTCTTGGATGGTCTTATAGACTAAACAATTCATATATACTATTACGAAATAAGTAGATAGGCAATAACCTCTTCCCATTCTGGCCTGCTCGCCGTTCCCGCGTTGGTTTTCGGACCGACGCACACATGTTTGCGCAACTTCACACTCGATCATGCAAGTTGTGGCTGACATGTAGTAACGACCCGGCCTCATCGATACGCACCCATTGCACGTGTCGAGGGGGATGAGACGAGGTAGATATCACGTGTGAATGTAAGGGAGCTCATATTCTCTTCACTCACCGTGTCTGTGTGCGTGTGTGTGCAATAGGGCCTCGTTGGCTTTTTATCCGAACAGTGAGACGGCCCGTGGCACGTCCACTTGTTATTGCAAACCGCCGGGGGCGACGACCTTCTGAAATAGGGCACTATGGCAGACGACAGTTCCGCGCTTGTCGAAGAGTTAAACCATAAACTACGGACATTTCGAGATCGTTTAGTTCAGCGGGATGCAGTAGTAGCGTCAGCAAACGAGGCAAAAAACAAAGCGTTGGCACAGGCAGAGCGACTTCAGTATGAAGTTGACCACCACAAGCACGATTTGAAGGAAGCACAAAAAGCAATCGAAGCATGGAGCGCAAAGCACACCAGCATGGAAACTGCTTACGAAGAAGCAAAACAAGTGATCCAAACGTTCAAGGAGGAGATTGCACTGTACAAGAAGGCAGCGACACAACTAGAGCTTGAGCGCGACCGGCACTTGTCCAATGTGAACGTCCTCGAAGCCCAGGCCAACGAACACAAAGAGGACATCAGAAAGCACCAATTAAAACACAACGAATACGAGACTTCCCAGAGGTTGCTGAAGCAAGACTTGCAGCGGCTGAAAGAAGCGCACAAGAGTTTGTCGGAGGATCTTGTTGAAAAAGGAAAGCGTCTGGAAACGTTGTCGCGCAAAGAGGTAGAATTGTTGTCGGTGTCTCAAGAAAAGGCCATACTCTTGAGTCGTATAGAATATTTTGAAGGCGTCGAGGAAAAGCTCAAGCTTGTACAAGGCCAGGCCAACAAAGGCGAAATAAAAATTGCACAGCAAGAGGGCAAATTGAGCGAGCTCCAAACACAAATTGAACGAGCTAATAAATGGGAGAGATCACTAGAGACGGCCCGGGAGGAAAACATAGCGCTCCGGTCGAAGCAAATGGAATTGGACAACATGGTGGTCAATTTGACACGGGAGAACAAAAAAATCGAGTACATGCAGGAGCAGCTTGGCGAGTATGATGCGTTGCGGCATGAAAAGATGAAAACAGACTTTGTTATGGAGCAGATGCGGGCTGAAAATGAGCGTTTGAAGACTGAAGGCGAACGTTTTGAAGGGATAGAGGCGGCAATGAATGAGGTTCGCAGCCAGTTGGTTGAGGCGAAAGCGCGGTGCGTCAAATTTGAGGAGGCGAGGCAGCACACGACCTGCGAACTCGAGGAGACGAGAAAGGAACTCAAGTTAAAAACGAGCGAACTTTCCGCTGCGAAAGAGGAAGAGCAAAAGGCACGATTTTCTGCCGAAAATGAATCGCTTCGTCTGAAGGATGCCCGTAAAGATGCGCACGAAAAGATGACCACCGCATTTCGAAACGCGCAGAACGACTGGGCCCGCCAACAGAGCGAGTTCGAACATGATATCCGTGGGCTTGAAGAAGAATTGCAGACGACGACTGCCATGGTAAGCGAGCTGAGAAAGGAACTAGAGCAAAGTAACAAAATGAGGGAAGCAGCGAATCGACGAAGCGCTCAGCTAGAAGAGCAGTTGCAAGAAAAAATTAGCGAAATGTTCAAGGCCAAGCAGGTTTCGGAAGACTTGTTGATTGCGAATGACGAGAAGTTTCGCGTCCGGCTTGACGAAGAGCATACGAAAATGGTAAAAATGCAGTCGGAAAAATACGAATCGGAGTCCAATGCAAAAGCCCTTCTAGCCGAATTGCAGCAAGAGAAAGAAATGCGGAAGGATGAACGCGAGCGATTGACTATCGCAAACCGCAAACTGGCCGAGAAAAGCGAAAAGCACGACGCCAAGCTGACCTCGCTGCAGGAAGAGTACACACAAGCTCAAATCCGCTGGGCCACGGAGCGGGGGCACGATCAAGGGAACATCCAGCTGCTAGAGAGCAGAATTGAAATGCTTAAGCATGGGTTGACAGAAGCACAAGAAGGAACGACGATGGCTGAGGTCAACATGAGCGAGCTGCGGCGTCACAGCGAGTCATGGAAAAAAGATCAAGCGCGTCTGCGGACGGAACTACGACAATACGAAGTGGTCAAAGAGCAGTTCGAGCAGCAGGTAATTTCTTTGGAAAACGATAAACACGTGTTGAAGGAAGAACTTGACGGTTGTACGCGCGAAAACAGAGCTTTGCAAAACGCATTTACCGATCTAAAATCTGCAAGTACGACGAGTATCGAAAATTTACAAGAAACTATCGCAAAAAAAGAGAAGCTCATTCGAACAATCGAAGATGAGTGCGCAAAGAAAGTAGAGCAATTGTACGAAGAAAAGTCCGCGAATGAGCGCGAGATCAGTTTAAAGACAAACGATTTAAAGCATTTGACAGAGAAATTTGATGCATACAGATCAAACAAAGAACAAACCGGCGAGCATGATGTGCAAAAGATCAATCAATTAAAAAACAGCGTAGAAAAGCTGGAGAGTAAATGCCATACATTAGAGGCCGATATTAAACAGCAGCGAATAGAAATGTCCCATCAACAAATTACTTTCGAAAATACTCGCACACGATTGGAGGACACGGTGCAGCAGCTATCGAGCTCGAAAGAAGAGTTAGAAGGGAACGTGAAAAGCCTGAACACCAAATTTGAGGACAAGATGGTTGAGAGCGTGCGACTAGAAGAAACGAGAAAGGGCCTGGAATTGAAGGTGTCGGAACTAAATGCCCGCCTGGAGACATGTATGGAAAATTTATCCGCAAAATCTCTCGAAGCGGACCATAACTCGCAAGCGCTAGAAGCTAACAAGAAGAACATGCAAATCATACTGGATGAATCGCAGAAGGAAAGAGAGCGGTTGCAACGAGATTTGACATCTATAACGCAAACATACCGGGAAGAGGCAATCACATCAAAAGCAGCCATAACTCAAGCGGAAGAAACACTGCGTCACACGAAAGAATCATTAGAAAGAGAAGTGAGCAGATGCCAACAAGAATTGAATGAAATGAAAATTTTTCACACAGCATCGGCAGATTCATGGAAAAAAAGTTTAGAGACTATGTCGTCGCAATTGAAGGAAAAAGAGGCATCCCTAATGACCCTTCAAAAATCGTTCGATGAACAAGTGGCTGTTCACTCGAAAATGAAGCTTCGCGTACTATCACAACTCGAAAAGGCAGGTCGACAAGTTGAGGAGAAAAAGCACGCCACGGAACGACTCGCTGTTAAAGCAGCGGCACTTGAAACAAGCAAAGAACAAGCTTTGTCTAGGTACGAAGAAAGTAAAAAATCATCAGAGCGACGAATGAAAGAAATTTTACAACAGTTGAAGGCAGCCCAGGAGCGTGAAGAGTCTGTCCGTCGCGAAGTTGCAGACGCGAAGAGGGAAACGAACGATTTACGCCGGCGTGTAGACACGGCCGAAGCGAACGTTTCTGCACTAAAGGATTTGCAACAGCGCTGCGCCTCTGCAGAACGAGAGTTGGATGCGAAAAACGTTGAGTTGGCTGAGTTGCGCAACAAAGTTTGGACAGAGCAGGAAAAGGCACAAAGAAGCGAAAGCTTGCAGAAACGCCTAGACTCTGCAAGTGAGGAGGTTCGGAGGTCGACCATGGAGGCGGCGCGGCAACGCGAACTGTGTAGGGACCTGCAAGTGGAATTGAAGAAGAAAGAGGAGCAGCTGTTGGAGGCGGAAAAGTCCGCGAAGGATGAGTTGAGCACAACGTCACGTCGTATGAAGAATCGGTGCGAGACGATCCAGTCGACTCTGGATCGAACGATGGAAGAGGCCGATATGCTGCGTGGTAAAGTGCAAAATTTACAAGACCAGCTGTCATCATCGAAGTTAAGTGCGTCGGCATCTATTCAAGACGCTGAAAGGGTTGCCGCGGGTGCATTGCAGAAGATTGAATTTCTGACGCAAGCAAACCAAAATGCGCACGTGGCAAAGAAGGAGATGCAAGACAAAATCGTGGAAATGCAAGTTCGCTTGGGCGCGGCACGGCAAGAAGCTCTATTCATACGGCAACAGAGCGACGAAAAGCAATCTGAACTTGCAGCTTCTTCGTCTCACTCCCGGCGATTGGAAGCTGTCAACGAAGAGCTACGAAAGGAGCTGGAAGCGGTACAAGAAGATTTCCGCGAGTTCTTATCACGATCAACGTCGTTGATGTCCCCACAAATGAAATCCATTATGTTTGCAGATGGCAGCCAGGCGAAACGCCTCCTTAGACCATTGCGAAGTGGACGAAGCCCCGGCAACACGGGTGGTATATTGTCGGCGGCAAGCCCATCAGGATCATTGACCATGTCTTCTTTGAAGAGAGAAATTTCAACACCCATGAAGAGTGCCCCCAAAAGCCGACCAGTGGAGCATGTGCATCCGTGGGACAAACAAACGAAAGATTACTTACGCCATGGCGGCCATCAACATGCTGTAAGCAGAAGTACAACACAATCTACACCACCAGTCAATTCCAAAGTCCATATCTCACGGCAAGGAAGTGTAGACTTTGTAATGGGGGACAGTGGTGCTGATGTGCCGGCAGGTGAGAGACATCACTTGGATGTGCAGTTGGCTGAAAATTATAACAAGGATTTGAAGGAGGGAGAAAAATTATCGATTGACAGGTGACAGTTTTCAAACAACAATAAAATAAGTATATACGACGACGATATATAACTTTTGATATGCATATATCATATCTTTTTTATATTATGCATATATATATAAGAATAATGGTTGTTTAATTTTTCAGGCATCTGCAGACAAGCGGTCGTTCGGATTTTCTATAATAGTTGGAGGTATGTACGAATCAGCGTGCTCTTGTTCATCCATTTCATTTAAGTCGTCTACCGTGACGTACATAGATCCTTCTCGCATGGCTATTTTAGCCTCCCCAAGCCCAAATCTCTTCGGCGTCTTCGGCCTGATGAATTGGCTACCACAAGTGGTGATCAGGCGAGTCAATTTTTGGTTCTGGTGGACAATTGCAAAAAAAACAACAATTCCTTTTGTCCCCGCAATCAATATAAGTACATCCTGGAACAGTTCACTGTTAATCTGGGCAACCCGAGCCACAGCAATAGGAGTATTCACAGCCACAATAACGATAGGCAAAGCCATCACTCTTGTGGCAAATTTTACTAGCTGACTCCCGGATTGCAACCGACAAACGAATACAATAAGTCGAACGGAGAAAAAAAAGGGCACTACGCTAGATAAAACGGTTAACCAGTGGTAACGCTCGACTTTTACTTGATTAGAAATAGTCTTCAAATTACAGAGCTCGACCTCTTCTACGGTAGGAACTTTTCCAAAACCGGGGTACACGGAAAGAATGGTCAAGTGAACCGCAGTGCATACACAAACGAACAGCGCATAGGAAGTGCCACGCCTTCCTCGTCGGGCCACACCTCTACAAACCCAAGGCATCCCCGTCATCAGATCGCCGAAGCAAATGAGAAACCACGTTTCAACAGATATGATAATCGTAACCCACATCGTCAATATATTTATAGCCATTATAACGAACCCTTGAATGGAACACAAGTCCCACGGGGTAGAGTCATACCGAGCTGGCCACGGCCTGGCCACTGAGAAGCCAACGAAAATCATAACACCTTCAGATCCGATCAAAAAGCAAAGGATAAATAGAAGATTGTAGTAGACACCAATATTTTTCTTGCGATTGTCTTCTTGTCGAATCTGTTTCTTCACGACCCGAAGTCCATAGGCGAGAAAAAGCATCAGGAGAGTCGATATGGAAGTGCATATTTTGACTGCTAGGTTCATGTCTACCCACTGGTCCGCCCCCCCGACGGTATGGCGCTTTTGAAAGGACTTCTGGAAGACCGACACTCAATGTCTATTTTTCGCCTCAAGTAACCTGGTGCATACGAAGACCAATGTGAACATTTATATCCAAACTGCACGGACTGCATGCGCCAGTGGTTACCATCCTCGAAAGACATATAAAGTCCGCTCTCACACCAACGGGTCCCTTGACAATGGGAGTCTGACGAGGGAGGACAATGATGCAAATCCAATGAATTCAGTCAACTTCCACACGAGCTGTGTGTATTATAAGTACTTATTCGTCTACATAATATAGGTATATGTGATGACGTGACAGGTAAAAAATGTTGAAGTGGTGCTACGATACTACGGTACTATGGAACAGAACACTCAGAAAGAGTTGTAATTTGTGCGAGCAGTTGTAGTTGTTATACTCCTCCTAATAGGCATGTACATGTACACACGCGTGACAGATTTAGGATTTAGGAAGGAAGAAAGAAGTGTGGAGAGGGAGGGGGGAGGGAGAACCAGGAGAGCACGGGATTGGCGTACTTATTATATAGTATTCGTATAGTATTAACGATAGTGAATAATTGTATCATTGTATGCTTGTAAAATGATAGGCTACACCGCACGCAGGTTTCAGTCTTTGCAATGTAGGATGTAGGAGGAGCCAGGGATTCTGTCATCGAGATGATTATACAGAGTATAAAAATAAATATAATGGCTGTATTTATATATGAAGGAACGAATGAAAAAAACAACTTTTGTAGAAAAAACACGAATAAAATAGAGAAAGCAAGTATGAACCCTCATCGCTTCAAAGAGGGCAAGATTTTCCCTGACTTAAAAGCGTCTGACGGCAATGTGTCAACCATATTGTTCAGCTCGAAAACGGTGCTATTGTGCCACGTTTGGGAGCGACGGAGCAATTTCATGCGCCCTGTGCCCGACGAACACCTATTAATTGATTGGTCTTCAAAAGGCGGACTTTGGTGTTCCTCTTCATCGCTAGACTTCTTACTGCCTATGACAGGTCGTTGATCGAGGGGTTCGAGCGTATTTGATTTGTGTATCATCGTGCTACGTTCGCTAAACAACAAACGTACGCACTGGGTCGGATCGACCCCATTTCCGAACAATGAAATGTCTCTGGCATCCGTAATGGAATGGCAACTGATTTGAACGGGGACAAAATAGGCGTGGCGGGAATGCTCTCGTCGGGTTTTTATCGGAATTAATATGGCAGGCATTCTTCTCACCAAGGGCATTGTGGCTTCCTCACCGAGCCCCCCGGCGGAAGCAGTGTAGTCCAAAGTTGTCCGATCAAAGACGGCACGAAAGTACGCACGGGTGCGCTGCACATCATCTTTGTGCACAAAGTCTAAGAAATTGTGACGCACTAACTCGCTTTTATCCAGGTGTCCGGTGATATCAGCAGTTGCACCAAAAACATGGGTGACAGTAAGATTCTCGTCGATCTCGTACATGGCTTCAGTGCAGGAGCTTTTCAGCATTTTTGCTACGCGCAAATCGTCGTGAGAGGCACGTGCCGCAGCTTCATCCTCATATGCACGAACGCGCTTCCACAAATCTTCCATGTGCCCCACCGTCGCCTGGAACAGCTCTCTTTTAGTCCCACCTACGGATGCACCTTGGGCGACAAGCACTTTGCGGATGTGTTCAATCTCTTCGGCAATCCGCTGCTGCCGGCGCTTCTCAGCAGCGTTATGCGCTTCTAGTCTTTTTACTTTCTTCACGAGGGGCTGCGTGGCAGCAGTACTGCACCGTGCGGATCCTGTGCTGCCCGCGGCGATCTTTCCAGAGTCTCCGCCTGTCATAGCTACAGCTGATCCTTTGAATTCTTTTGCCAGCTTAGAGCCTTTCCGCGGCATCTTCCCCGCACCGCCAGGGGGAGATAATTTGGAGACAGTCGCTTTTCTCTTCGAGCTCGGTTTTGAGGGTTTCCCAGTCAACTCAGGACTCTCGGCAAATGATTCCAAGAGGTCGGTGTCATTTGGTGGCGTTCCCAACAAAAAATCCACATTTAGAATCGCCTGCGCATCTTGGTCAGACTTGAGCCATTCGATGCTGTTGCGTGGACTATCATCTTCCAGATCGAACCCGTCCAAGGAACCTTTGCTCATATTCATTTTCCCTACGGAGAAGGCAAGTTAAATGGATGTTTACACCCGTCAGCCGGAGGACGGACGACAAGCGTTTGCTCCCAAACACACACACGCACAATATGCGCGCGCCGAGGGCACAGAGACCACTACTCTGCGGCACTATGCGAACCGTCGAGTCCACAAGATCAAACCTGTCCCAGCGACGTGGTATCCATTGGAAGCGTGCACGCTCAACACACAGTGTTATTCCTCCTTGTCGATCATGCACATTTCATGGCGGGAGAAAGATGTGCAGTGCATCCATCCACATTTAATATTTAATGCTGTAGCGTTGTTTTCATGTTTGGTGTTTGATAGATGGATGGATAGTTTTTGTGCCGGTCGACACGAACTTTTAGATAGAGACTGTCACAACAAGACTAAGAAATAAATAAGTGATCCAGGACAAGTACACCACACAGCATATTAATCGGGTTGGTGGAGACATTTCCCGCGGAGGTCGGTTTCATAGGGTGTAATAGGTACACAACACAGTCAGGATAGCACTAGACCTTCTTGTAGTCTAGAAGTGTACAGTCAAACAAGTTTCTCTGTCCGCCATTGTCGTTGCTAATTCCAGTAATCGTAATACTGACCAGTCAAGTATGGGCAAACTTCTTGATTGAGTACGACGGCCCTATTATTGGCGGGCATTTGGCGGGCATTAGGAAAGTAACGTTCCTCTCTCGTCTCCCTCTAATACAACGCATGTATGTCGTAACGGGTGCAATAAGGATACAAAAGGACAACCGCAAAGGATGTGCCCAGTGCTATACGGAGAGAGAAGACCCTTGGGACGATTTCCTGAACATATTCTCTAGCAGCCCCTTCTCCAGCATCTACGAAAGGAGGTGCAATCAATTCAATGGGACTATGTGCCTCCAAGCAACAGGCTCTTACAGAGCCTGAGAAGAAAGTCTCCGAAGAAGTTGTTTCTGACGACGAATGCGAGGTGGAAAACGTAGAGCCGCAGAATCACGTGTTCGCCTCCCACCCCAAGTTGGCATTGCGGACAGCAGCAAGTTTAGGAACCTTTCTGAAGAGTAGCATTACCAAAACACACCCGCAACTGCAGCAAGGTGTCACAAGTCACTTGTCGGAGAATGATATGAACCAGATAAATGTAACCTTCAATGTGCACAGTAACACGAATGGGTATATGGACTCTAAAGATGTAATGATATTGCATGGACTAGGTCACGTGGAACGTTTTGGAAATGGACGTGGGTCACACCCATCTCAATTATTCGCAGACCGACTGTTTGCCCATTATCGAGGTGCAGGGGAGCTTAAAACCGTCGACCTAAGCGCCCCACTACGGCCACCGCGCCTGGACTTACTCGACGCCGTTGAGTTCACCCACGGCTATGCCAAGTTAGTGAAGACAAAGACCAATCGCGATAGCGTACAAAGCGTTTTCAACATGTACGACCTTAGTGCCAAAGGGAAGATCTCGAAAGGTGATTTTCGAAAAATGATGTTATCGTTGATTTCGAGTGCATCTTTGTGCCCCAAGTTTCGATTAGCAAGTTTGAAAATGGGAATTCGCCATGACCTCAGTGTGCAAAACCAAGAAGTGATGAACGAAGTCAACACATTTATCGACAAAAGAGTGTTCAAAAATGGAGATGATTTTTTGGACCTGGAAGGGTTTGAAGCATTCATGAAGACCATGCGCGAAGGAAAGGAAGAGACCGAGTCAGACTGGGTCACTTCCCCGGATATCCCTGCTAGAAGTGAACCTTCGATCGACATGTCCACTGAATGTTCAGACATATTAGCGCCGGCGCCATCGCCGGCAGATATAATAGATTCTGCGGAAGACGTCCACAATCGAATCCCAGGGCATGCCCGGGCGACAAGCGTCATGCGTCAAATAGGCGAGGCAAATGAAATGATTTCCCACATCACTCATGCTCCAGAGGCTTCGGGAAACATGGGTGCGGAGCATCGAATTCGAATCATGAAAGGGAAGGTTCACGGTCGCCAGGACATGGAAGAGCACCGGGAGATCGCCACAGAAGCAGCAGCAAAGGGAATAACTTCTTTGCATCATGTCGAGAAAGCGAGCCCGCGTGAAAGTAATGAGGTGCAGGAATGGAGTGCTTTTGATGAAAGCGACGAAGGTAGCGACGGCGATCTGGCATCCGTCATGGCCAAATTAGACCAAGCAAACGAAAGTATAAGTCACATAGACAAAACGGTATCTCCAGTGGATCGCAGCAAACTAAAACGAAGAGTTGTCCCACCGCCACCGTCTACTGATCTATAAAAACGAATTGTTCAGATTTCTCAAAGTGTACATGTTCGAAGATTAACAAAAATGCTTTTTGTTTTTTCAACTTGTTTGATGTCGGCAGTTTCCATATGATAGAGTAGATATTATAACTATATGATATATAAAAAATAAATAATAAGGCTGTATTTAATTAAACACTTCCTGTCTTAATGATATATTCTGTCTTATATGATATATATATAAATAGTATATTGGCTATTATTTATTTAAATAAACAAAAATAGTA
>Ga0099797_100941_pt1 | contig 16883 bp, 10 predicted proteins | sample Uncmet_Sort48C_1_FD_89871 | JGI IMG/M metagenome (GOLD analysis project Ga0099797, IMG submission 89871) | Marine eukaryotic communities from CALCOFI LINE 67, Pacific Ocean - C012_Sort48C_1 | ecosystem: Environmental > Aquatic > Marine > Oceanic | place: Pacific Ocean: Monterey Bay | collected...
ATGTTGGTGCGTGTATCGCAAGTTTGATGGCAGAAAGAGCGGAGAAAATCAATGAATTGGAGGAACACAATAAGTGGCTAGAAAAAATTCTGCGTAAAGAAAGAAAGGATCCACCAGCTCTCGCAGTACAGGTGCGGTTGAGAGATATTTCTGGGGATGAAATTGACATATCTCCTATTACAATCAAAGTGCCACTTATTTTTGATAGCAAAAAAGATCAGGCCAAGCATGGCGCTACGCCTGCAAACATGACATTGCAGAAAATTAAAGATAAAATGCACGAGGTAGCAGTACTAGAAAAAGTAGGACAAGAATTCGCTTACAACATTTTATCTGAAGAAGTGACGTATCGCACCCAAAAATCAAACAAATATAACTATGGTGACTACAAACCTATCAACCCCAAGGACAAAGAAGTGACATCAGAACAAAGAGTTTTCAGATGCTCTCTGAGGTACGAATATTTTTCAACCTACTCTCCTCTGAGATTCGAGGAGTCAAATTTCAAGTTTGCTTTGGAAAAGAAAAGTAGCACGACCGCTATTCAATCAAATATGCAAGAAGATAAGAAAAAAACCGCTGTAGATATCGAAAAACTACTGGACGCAAAATCTGCGGATCTGCCTTTAGTAATTCTGAAACGAGGAGTCGGACATTACAATGACAAAGAGGAAATTATATTTTCATCTTTTCCTTCTGCACTCAAAATGATCCAAAAAGCAAAGCAAATAAGAAATGGTAAAACATATTACAGAGAGTTAAATCAGGACAGCAAAAAAGACTTAGATCTGTGCGTAATTTCTGAGCGTTGTTATAGAAAAGTGCTTGGTAACGAAGCAGTCGATAAACTTTCTGCCACGTTTAGCGGAAAGGTTTTGCTTGGATTTTTTGCTTGGTCCAATGTGTTTCTTCGACCTTCATATTTCTCTACAGAAGTTGCTGATTCAGAACAGTCCGATGATATTGATATGACAGTAGCTGAGACTTGCGTTTCAGCAGATCTTAAGGAGTCAGATTATAAGGATTTTCTCGATCAGCCTTTACTGGATTACATTTTGGACGCAAAACATGGCGCAATTTGGGGTGCAGATGGGACTGTTGAGATTGAATTAGGAGTTGGTGTGAAAGGTAGCAATGAATCTGATAGGATCAAGGATGATCTCTATTTGGATCGTCCAGATTATGAAGATGATGATTATTCTGGCTTACATGACTATGATAACGATTATCGGGGCTATTATAATAGTGACTATAGTGATAACGACTATTTTTAATAGCAAGACTTTTAATAATTAGGTTGGGTGATTCATATCTTTATTGTATCTTTTCTCCTAGTACGGACCTGAAGGGGTCGGACTTAATGTCAATAAACATCGAAAATATTATTTTGATTTATAGATTTTATTTGTGAATTTTAGACAAAAAACATCATTTCTTATTACAGCATTTGGAACTTACATCTTAATTCCTTTCTAGATTTCAGAATCCAAAATACACCTAAAAATACTTTGGTTTTGTGACCATCATGGATTGTGATATTTGCTTGATTCGAAAATTGAATCTGAAAAGCCGGATACCATATTACTAGCATCGCATTTATTTATTATTGATCAACATTATTTTGATATAACTGTTGCATTGAATTGCTAACAGCACAGTCACTGTCAGTGTTCCACTTGGATCATAGACTTCTTTTAATATGGTTGTGTTCAATTTGAAAGTCCGTAGCCATTTTGGCTCAAGGTAAATTACGTTACAGATCTTACTATTATAATGATCAACACCCCTATGTTTAGTTTTGCTCTTTTCTTTATTTTGGTTTTCTTGTTATTATTATCCAGCTACACTACCTGTTCTCTGACTCTGTCTATTTTCAAATGGCCGTATGGGCTGATCATACAAGCTATCGACGTGTTTGAACCATCTCCCAAACCCCCCATCGTAGACCCTATATCCGGAAGTTTCTAGGGGGGGGAAAGATTATAATCTAAGACTAAGTTCCGATTTGAGACTGTTTATTGATGTGGTTGGGATTACACTGGTTTTGCCCGAAATGTGTTTCCCGAAGCACGGCGCGTCTTCTTCGGGGAGGCGGAATTGAAGAGACTCTAAGTATTGTCACAATAATCAAAATCGTCACTGTCCAGAAGTTTGCTGTTAGTTGGAGGGCCGAATTGTAATAGCCGTGTGGGGCATTTTCCAGGCAAATTGATCGTGTATCTTGATGGTGAAAATGGGGATATCATGCTTCCCCCTAGTATGGGATCTTTGAAAGGGAGATCGTAAAAAAAGATATTCTATCTGGGACCGAATCCTACAAATCCTGCATTATAGTCTTAGGAATGGAACTATTTTGAGAAAACATGGAACATTCCCGAGAAATACCGTATGTAATTGTATCACGTGGCGCATACGATGCTGGCACGAGATGTGAACGCAAATACATTGACAAATCTGACTCAAAATTATGATTGGGACAACCGTGATTTTGTGGCCTACATAGCGAGTCATTGCGTCCCCTTTCGCGAACGCGGCTACGACAAGCTAGTGGCTCTAGGAAGATCACTGGAGCAGAAATACCAGAAATACATGTCAACATTGTCTGAAGGGTCCTCCGATATAACTCACTCAAATAATATTACTCAATTAAAGATACCACAACATCCTCCTCCGCGTCCCCGTTCTTTCAAAGTGACTGCTTTTGGCCGCTGTCACGGTTCCCATCCCGAAACCAAACACAACCCTGGCCCTTCATCATCATCAAGTCGTCCTTCCTCCATCCCCCACCGCTTAAAATCGGTCGTCCAGATCCTGAAAAACTTTCGCTACGCTTTCGTCCCCGAAAACACTGCCTCCGAAGGCTACATGACCGAGAAAATAGTGAACAGTTATTTAGGTCATTCCGTTCCCATTTATTACGGGCCCAAGGAGTCTTACGGCAAAATGTTTCGCTGAGAGTCCATGGTGTGGTGGAACGGCAGCAAGAACGGGGACGGGGGGGAATCGGGGTTGAGAGAAGTGGAACGTCGGGAAGAGGGGAGATTGGGTACTAGTAGTAGTAGTAGTAGGAAAAATCATAATATTTTAGATCGGAATGTCTTGCATGGTGACGGTACAGAGGTTTTGGAGGAGTATTTTTCATGGAGCGATGAAGTGGGAGGAGGAAAATTAAAGAATATTCTGCGAGAAAGATTGAAAGAAATTTTGCTCGAGGAATTCAGGACTAGTGTCAGAGAATAGGTGACAAAGCTGTACACTATTTAGTCATATCACTAGAAAATTTAATGAAATATTCTCGTTGTGATGAAACAATAACATTTTTTAACCCCTTGCGGGCACAGTCATTCATTCATTCATGCATACCCCTTCATATCACTCGAAACAAATCTCCCCTAACACTTTTGTTCTTCTCAAATTCTATGTTTTAACTGCAATCAATGTCATCATACGACAATACTGTAGCCAGCAACCTGAAATTTCACTGTCAGCGACATGATGAAATGAATCTATCATAATTAAATTTTAATCAATATCAAATATTAGTTTAAACTTTAAACACTCATGTCCAATGACACTCTGGAATTCGAATGTGCGCCCCGTGACGTCGGGCGTATAATCGGTACAAAAGGCGTCAACATTCGCGCGTTAGAAGCTGGCACCGGGTGTCGAGTAAAAACTCCACAGCAAAATTTTTCATCAGGCTCTAAAGATGGTAAAGGTGGTAAGTCCTCCAAAGGGAAGGGGAAATCATCTGGTAAAGATAAAGACAATAATTCGGAATCTTTCCATGACAATAATATGAATCAAAACCAAGAGGAGCCCTCCGTCGTCACCGTCCGGATCATCGGGTCAACGCAGCAGAAGCGAGAACGGTGTAAGGAGGCGATCGACGGTCTTCTAATGGGCGAGGAGGTGGTGGACGTGCTGGCGCGACTGGACGGTGGGAAAGTGCTGAAAAACCTGGATCCCACGGTGTTGAATAGGGTGGGTGAATTGAAGAGAGAAGTAGAGGAAAAACTGTTCGTCGGAGTTACGGTGCAATTGGAAGCGAAGAGTGCGATAGTATGGGGACCACCATCTTCTGAATCTTCAAGAAAAGATAATAGTACTGCTAAAGGATCATCAAAAGGATCCAATGGCAAACCAGAATCCCAACAACAATTATCCCTCGCCGACCGAGCAGTCGCCTATCTCCAAGACGCCATCGACGACCTCCAGACCGCCTCCCAAGAAATAATCCGCGTCGATCCCCCTCTCGTCCCTCTCGTCTTACAAGATACCGCCTTAAGACAGTTGATGGACTCAACGGGGTTACAAATTTCCGTCTCCAAGGATGATCAGGGCACTGGTATTAGACTCAGTGGATTGATAGGAGCGATCAGTGAGGCCAAGAAACTGATAGAATGCCGAATAATCAATAATGCTGGTCCAGGTGGTAGTGGGGGGGGACTGTGTTTTCTGCCGTTAGCGGCGGGTTTGGTGGACAACATGGGGGAGAGGGCCTGGTGGGACTTGGATCGTGACGTGAAATCGATGGAAGAACATTGTGGGGTTAGTGTGGAGTGGGAGAGTGGGCGGGCGAAAATAGGGGGGGAGAAGTGTGAGATAGGGAAGGGAGAATTAATGAATATACTACAGTATAATATAATGATTATATTAAAGAATTTTAGACTAATTATATTTGTTTTTGATTTATTTGTATTTTAAGTTATTGCGCGCAAATGGGGGAGTAGTCTTTTAGAACGTAGACTTTGCTTTCAAGTGCAGTGGTGACACGGGCTGGTGCTCGTACGTGGCTTCAACCCACGGGGGGTGGAGACACCCAGGGGTTCGATTCCTCCTCCGTTGCGATTTTCTATCCTTTAATATGAATTTTTCTTCTCTAAACAGGTATTATTTCCCCAAAAACTGTCTCAAATACGTTCTCCCCCCCAATTCCGCCTCCGCCATCGCCGGCGACGATGACCGTCATCTGCTCCGACTTCAATCCATCACTTCCGCCATCTCCCTCGACCGTAATCCCAGCAACCCCATACTATGGGCTTCCGCACATCAACCCAGGCAAATAGAGTCTGTTCAACGTCATCTAGACTCATTATGTGAAGAATTCACTTCCCAATGTCAAGTAATCCATCTAGCGAATAGAAGTGACTGTATAACAGTGATAGGACCAGGCGGAAGTACGGTGAAAAGAATACAAAACGAGTGTGGACCGGGAGTCAGAGTAGAAGTGAATAGTAGACAATGGAAAGTGACGATAACTGGGGATGGGAATGGGAGTGGTGAGGGAGTTAAAAAAGCAGTTCAAATGGTGATGGATTTGGGCGTAGGAATATCATCATCATCGGATGGGGGAGAACGAAAGAATAGTAGTAGTCATGGTAATGATTATCATGGTGAATCAGAACAACAACAAAACAGTACTAACGGTACTAACATAGGAGGAGGTGGTACGCTGAGTAATGTATCGATAGGCGGCTCTAGCGGCGTGGTTAAGAAAGATGGCGGGAAAAGAGGAAAGAGATGGTGATGATGTAACTATCACTTAAACTTCTTTTTTTGCCACAGTTGGTCCTATTTAATAGGAGTGATGATTGATTCGACGAATCCTATTCAAAATTTGAGGAATAGACTTGATATTTTCGCTCGGGAATCATTGTTCGATACCACATTGAAAATAGAATTCGCACGCTGATGAGAGTCATGGAATGCAATGATTCTGAAGTACCACATTAAACTTTAGCAGATTCAAAATGTTTTTTCTTGTAGCTTATAGTCTATTTCATTTTTTACTATCTGGTCACGGCATAATCTAGCATTACAATCTTAGAACAGTACTAGTAGTAGTTTCATCATGGCTTTCAATCTGTCAAAATTGTCTGTGTTTTTCGTCTTCTGCTTGTCAATTGCACAACTTAGTCTTATTGAATCGTTGCAGTTAAGGCCGGTTTCACTCGTCAGCGCCCTTACCGGAGAAAAACTCGGAGACGTACCGCCAGAAACCAACAAGAAGATTAGTCAAAAGCTGGACGCTTTGAGATCCAATAGCCATCGCTGCATTGACAGTAGAAGTAGCTGCTCTATTCTGGCTAAAACACTAGAATCAGAGATTTATGAGGCGTTTGTTTCTGCGGCGGGTCCCTGCACTGAGAATGGTTATTATCGGTTTCTATTCGGAAGCCTAATGATTGGTCCGGACATCGTTACAGAATTATCTGAGAGAGATGAAAGATTCATTGATTTCCTCATAAAATGTAACAACAACAGATTCAGTTTTGGTACAGATCCACCTCTTGAGATTCAGGCCGTTGTTGCGTCTCTAAACAACTTCCGACAGTGGTTTTTCAACGATGAAGTCGCTTCCTACAAGGGTTTGCAGCGAGATATTATCGGCAAAATGGGAACAATATTTCTACAGTCAGGTCCATTTAACAGTAGTCTTATTTTCCACCGGTCACCGTCATTGTCTAGAAACTGTGAACTTAGTAACATTTAAAAGTGGTTTCCGTATCCCCAAGAGCCTGACCCCTATTTGTACACCGTGAGATTGGATGCGAGCCATCAAAACCGCACACAAATGGCGGAACACTACGCGAATTTCAGAGGACTTTTACCTGGACTTAGAATAAATTTAGTACCGTGTAACAGTACTACTACTAGTACTGATGACAATCTGAGTGTGAGTTCTACAGTTAGTGACAGGCGCAGTGCCAGTGCAAGTTCGGCTTCCCGAGTCAATCGCCACCCAACCTTGATTCTAATCTACAACGTGCTCAGTAGTTGTTTGAAGAAGGATTCATGCGGTACTAATATCCTTCCTCATAAGTACACATTCGTGGTAGATCTCCTCGACTCAAACGGGAGGTTGAAAGAGCATGGAATTGATTCTGATCCATTGGCCTCGCTAAAAGGTCTTGTAGACCGTTGTGCCAAATTTGACCGGGAGAACGAGTTTTTTCCCTCCGATATAGTTCAGCTTTGGTCCAAAACTAGTACAGAATCCAAGTGGCACGTTGGCGTGTGCGTTGGAGCTGATCCGAATGTTCCAGGAGGAAAACTGCTTCAAATAGCTTTCTATGATCAGGAGCGTCCGTATGACCGCTACATCTTGATAGATATCGAAACAACAACCAGTTCTCGATTTTCACTGGCATGATATTAAGGTTGACATAATATTAAAGAGGTTCACCTTTGAATCTAATTTCTACTAGTAGTACTACGAGTACTCCTACAGTTACTACCAGACTGTGACATTGTCAATGTCAAGTCTTGTTAGACATAGTTTGCATCAGAATAACAATACCCACATAATTCAAATAGAAAACAGAATCCAACTTGTTTGTAAATATTATTACTAATAGTAAGACTATCATAATCATAATCATTTTTCCTTCCAAAATTTCATTCGAAGTCTTGCTGTGAATCAAGTTCTATCTTTCTAATATCATATCAACACAGTTCCAATAATATAAGTCTACGTTCAGTCCAACGAAATTTTCCAGTGTGAAGAGCGGCGGCGGTACTAATCTGCATCAACATCATTAGACTTTTTTAGTAAATTTGACATGCCGAATTGTAGCGAACAAATCACCCACACTGAGTCTACGCAAAACGACTACATTAACGACAACGACTCTCCACCATTCTCAACACCGCAAAGTTGGTCCTGTGATAGCTGCAAAGGTACTGCGCTTGCCCCAGACGGTCTACGCTTCAAGAAAAAGATATGGACGTTGGGAACAGTTACAGTTGCTGAAGACTCAGTGACTGAACTTGTCCTCACAATAGCTTTGCGATTGGACCGAAATGCAACGAAACCGTGTTTGGAACTGCTGCTGATTGAGCCCACCAGTGAAGAGTCCAAAGTTGATGAAAGCACCGTGCCAGGTAAAAGTTACTGTCAGGGTAGACTGGGAGGAAAGCTCGGTGCCACAGCAGGTTATCTTCTGATAGAGGTAGACAACTCCTCAAACTTGCCTGCTCTCAAACTCCTCCTCCGCGGTTACTTCATCGACCCCAGTCGTCGAAACTGCGGACTGTCCAAGGTATTGTTGGATGTCTATTTGAGGTTGAATTGGATGTTATTGGGTTCTTCACAAGCCAATGTGGTTCAAACGCGCAAAATCGACAAGCCTTTGCTGAGTTTGGTGTTGCAGAAAGCTGGATTTGAACCGGAAAGGACGAAAAGTAGCATATGGGTGATAAAAGACGGTGGTAATGGTGGGGGTGGACCAGAATCTGCTGCAAATTCGAAGGCTACTGCAGTGATAGATGATGGTGTGGAGACACAATGTGAAAAAGTTGCGATGTTAAAGCCTGCAGAACTTTCAGTATCGCCAAGTGGCAGTGACCAACAACAAACTCAGAAGACCACTACTGCCAGCAATAACCAAGTCGAGCCCATACTTCTCTGGTCTGATAATCCCGCTCAAACCCGTTCGCTGCTCGCACTATCCTATCTGAAAACGCAGAACATGAAGGTTCTGAACTACTTTGACAACGATGAGAATGTACAATGTCGTCCTCCCAATATTATGTCACAGGCCTTCATCAACACTGCGTTCACACTCTCTGCTGAGAAACTGCGGGAGAAAATGTCTACTACTACTAGTACAGATTATTCTGCTTCAGAATCAATACACATGTCCGGTTTCTGTGCCAGATGCTTTCAGCACGAAATAGGCCGTCTCCTCCTAGCATGGCAGAAGATCAATGAAGAGCTGAAGGAGGCAAGAAAGGATCGAGCCAAGCAGAAACGGCAGAAGGTCTGGGACAAGAAAGGTCCGAATTCGGGAAAATCTTCTTCTGAAGCTGCAGTTGGGGAAGACAGTACTATTAAGGTTTTGTGACTCATAGAATAGTTACGACATTGGTCATGAAAAGATGTAGAATAGTTACGAATTGTGTTTTAATATTGCAAAAAATGGCGGCGACAGATCTCAATTGAATACTATGTCATTGTGTTACTGAACTTACTGTATATTCAAATTGTTCTGCGTAATGAATCTTCGAGAATGTGCGACTCACTAGAGAATCTACACACGAAATGATTTTTATTTCCCTGGTAAGAAAATTGTAGAAAAATGACTATTCTTGCGATTTAAAACGTGGCGGTTTGAGGCGATCAATAATAGTTATATATTCAATGCTTCCAGTAATCTCAGCGGATTTCTCTACTATAATTCAACACTAATCCATTATCCCTCTTTCCAGAATCCTGCAGGTTGATAGATGTCAATTTTGCTCAGTAGTTAAAGTCTGAAATATATCGATTTTGACTAGCAAATTCAACAACTAATTCTACACTATTCTTTTAGATCATAAATCTAAACTAACGTCTAATTATTGGTTTTTATTTGGAACCTAGGTGTCTATTATATCCCCTTGCGTTGCAATAAATCAACAACTTTCGTTGCTATTGTATCCTAATACAGTATTTGAAGTTACTAATAACCTTCGTTCTCTATTAGCACACTACACACCTTACTGTACATCACTACTACTAGTCTACTACCTTAATCCCTAGAATTACAATAAGTTCTCATCCAAATCATGTTGAAAGCTATCACCGCTCTCACCACAACCGTTTTTTCCTCTCAAATCTCCGGTGTCTCCGGTATTTCCGCCGCTGCTATGCATGATGGAGGTCTCTCCAACGCCGCTCCTCGTATGGGCGGTGGTGAACTCGGCGCTGCTCCCGGTGGCTTCATGCCTCCCCCTAGAGGTGGTTTGACAGGTGGTGCAGGTCGTAATATTGTGAGAAGAAAGAAAGATAGAGTTAGAAAAAAGAGCAGAATGGACACGGCGAACGCTAATCTCGAGGGTCTCAGAGAAGAGTTGGCTCGATTGATGGGAGATTGGATTCTTGACGGAGGAGAAGATAACGAAATTCAGCAGGCAGAAGATGGTCAAGATGGGTTCATGCAAGCTAGAAAGCACGGAGAAGAGAAGGATTACGGTGGTAATGTGGATATCAAAAGAGATGTCGCGGGCATGAATGAAGACGCTCTGAATCAGATGGTTCCAAAATTGGATAAGCATCATATGATCGATCCCAAGTACAATATGGTATATGGGATGACTCCTTTTTTGAAGAAAATATACTATAAGGATTTTAGGAAGGTTGCTAGCTCTATCATGACTCTCCAGAAATACAAAAATCGAGTTGGTACCGATGGAGGAGATGACAACGCTTCGGAGCGTGCTAGTTCCGAGATCAGCGATGATGGCGAGGGTGGTAACACATTGAGCCCCGAAAAAGCTGCGGAACTCTTCTTACAGGAGGAAACAGAGGACTACAGAGCCTATGTCAAGAAGGCTAAGAGGGAAGGCAAGACTCCGATTCCGTTCGGGGAGGAACCGTTCGAGCGAGATTATTGGAACATCACTTCTTCCTTGACATTTATGTTCGAGATGGTGAAGGAACTGAATGAGAAGGAGGAGAGACTGTCTCTTGAGGTGCTCGAGCACAAATCAAACGGCAAATGGAAGAAGACCAAGGTCGCGGCAAAAAAACTGATTTTGGAATTGATTAAAGAGGTTAAGGCGGTAAGAGAGCATCCAAATCCACTCATCCCCTTGGAAAAAGAAGATTTTGAAGAGTTCGATGAGGCCCTCATTGAGAACGCCCCAGAAGATAACGAATTCGATGCAAACACCTATCTGGATGCGGAATTTCACAGCATCAGACAGCACTACGAGGGCGATGTTGGTAATCACTGTGTACCAACAGGTGGTGATGACGATGATTCCGAGGATGAAATGGACCAAGCTAGAGACAAAGCTGAAGCTCAGGCAGCCGCTGAGGCTGCTGTCCAGGCAGCCATCGCCGAAAGATTGAGGAAAAAGCAGGAAGAGGAAGCCCAAAAGCTTGCCGCCAAGGAGGGGGAAGAGACGAAACCTGAGGAATTTGCACCTCCAGCAGCAGCTTTTGGAGACTCCTCTGGACAAGGAACAAGATTGAAGCAGTTGAAAGAGAAAAGACGTCAGAAGGCTTTGAAGGAAAAACAGGACACGGAGGCGGCTATGGCCGAAGCTGAGGCGAAATTGAATAAAGAGAGAGATGAAGTCCTGCAACATCAAACTGAATTGCAGGAGTTGAAAATTAGAGAGATCGCTCGTGCGGCGAAAAAGGAAGCCAAAAGAAAGGCGAAACTTGAAGCTGCAAAAAAATTTGATCTCAAATCGTTGAACGCTCTTGCCTTCTTTCTTCCAGAAAAGTTTGAGGACGCCGAGATTGCTGCTGCTCAAACTGCTAGGGATGGGGATGCATCCGATTGCTCTTCTGTCGTAACCTCCGATTCCGAGGCGGAATTCGAAGAAGGTAAATATAGAACCATGTGGTGGCACACCAAGCGTCCAGACAAGAGAGACAGAGGTGATTTGGAATACTTCTGCCCCGATGGATGGGTTAGATTCGCGATCAACAAAAAAATCCAAAACAAATTGAAGAAAGAAGCCACAGCTAACGGTGGAGCTCCTAATAACGACTTTGAAGGTTACCAGATTCTCTATGTAGGAACCGATCCAGTCTCTGTCTTCACTATGTTGACCAACGCTTACAAGGGTGCTGGCGGAAAAGACGGTGAATCTGATCAGGCGATTATGGACAAGGTCGTAAAAAAATCTCTGTTGGCAAATAAAAATAATATTTTCAACAAAGACGGAACAGTTCTAATGTCCCCTTCTATTGACTACATGTCTCACCCTCAAAGTTCCTCCGTTTTCTACAATCCGATGACCAAACAGTACGTCCAGCTCGTCTTCCAAGTCCGTCTAAAGCCCCCTAGTACGCTCGAAGCCGAAACCGGAAAACCGGTCAAAATGTCCGCCTCCACTGTGTTCGGACCCAAACTCGCCGAGATGAACGTGCATTTGGGTGGCCCTGGCCGTCTCACCGAGCCTGTGTTCGAAACCGACGAGCAAGGAAATCAAGTTACTCGTGAAGTCCCCATCGGAGATGGAAAAACCATCCAAGTTCCGGTTGTGAAACAACCCGCCACCTACGTCACAACAGCCTGGGAGAAACTCGAATATCACGTACCCCAAGAACTTCTCGAAGATCCTCACAACTTCTTTGTCACCGGTCTGATGGTGAGAACCACCGACAAACATCCCGCCTCCGCGGATCCTCGTTACAATAACATCTGGTACTCCAGACCCGAGGTAAAAAATGAAATTCTGGACACACTCATCGACACCGAAGAAGTCGACAGAAGCGTGTTGGACACCGATTTGAACTCGTGGCCCCCTTCCAAGGGTGAAACGGCCAAATATTGGGAGAAGATCGAAGATGGTAATATGGAGTTCACTCCGTTTTCTGCGTCTTCAGCTCTTTTGACTGAAGACGAAGACTCGGACTCAGATTCTGATTCTGATTCGAATTCGGATGGGGAAAAGTCGGAGGATTCCAATGCTAGTGAGAAAGCTCGAAAGACGAACTGGAATAATATGAGAACACAGGATTTAGCAGATCGACCGCATGAAAAGAATTTCAAGGTGTATGCGGATCGTGATCCAGAAGCGTTGAGAAAATTTACCGAGATTTACATCACGAAAAGACCTTTTGACCAGGGAGGGATGAGACAAGCGTATTTGATCAAAGCGAGATGCGAGAAAACAGGAAGAACCGGGCTGTACGTGGCCAAGAAGTACAACGAAGTCACGAGAGACAAGATATTAGATCCAAATAACAAGACTTGGGGTAAAGTCGCCGGGAACAAAGAGAAACTGAGGGCAGCTATGCGCGCTGACGTCTCCAACTACTTTACTGCTGCCTACTATCTGCGTGATCTGCACATGAGAGACTTGAATAAGCCCATCTTCAGGAAGCTGAAACAGTTGAAAAGCGTCTTCAAGCCCAAGTTTGTGAAGCCCTACGAATGGGACCGTTCCGCTGATCCTAACCGTCACACGTATTTCATGATCGAGAAGTACATCAGCGGTCATTTCGTCAAATGGTGCAACAACATCGGGTGGACTAATGAAGAGGAATGCATGGAAAAACCCCGTCGTGAGATGGGTCATCCCAACTCATCTGATTACATCCCTCCACACGTGCGTAAAGACGCTTCCTCCCTCGTTCACACCCTCACCCATTGGTCCAGACACGCCTCCGGTCGCAAAACTCTCGACATGCAGGTGGTCCATAACTTGATGGTGGTCGATTTGCAGGGTTGGATCCGTCCCTATGCTATGAACGCTCCCGGTGCAGAGGTCTCTGATAAAGATTTTCTCGACGAGGATACAGATTTGATCGATCCTGAACCCGAAGACGATGAAGAAGTCATCCCACAGTACAGAATTATCTTGACTGATCCTATTGTTCACACTTGGTTGTTGAACCAGGAGCCTCAAACCAATCACACCTTCGGTTTGGGAGATGGGCATAACACCGGATTTAAACTGTGCTACAACCCGCACAAACCGTACTGTCCGCTTTGTAATCCGGATATGTCCAAGGGAGTGACTACCGGAGGACAAACTGTGTGTCCAGTCGCCGCGCCGGCCAGACCGGCTAATATTGCAAGTCCTGCTCCAGCTCCCGTACCAGTAACTCCCGTCCCCGAAACTACTACTACTGAGCCGGTCAATGTTGTTGCACCAGTTGTGCCAGATGCTCCAGCTCCAGTTGTTCCACAACAACCTGACAGTGATAGCGAAGAAGAAGACAGCACTGCAGTGGTGGCGCAACCGCCTGTTACTCAGCCACCACCGATCGCGGTGGTAAGTGACTCTGACGACGATAGCAGCGAGGAAGACTCGGATGATGATCAGAGCAGTTAAGTTCTTACTAGAGAAGGAAATTGATTTTTATTTTTGTTTTAATATTATTGTAAATTATTTGTGCTAGTAGTTTTTAGATTACAGTTGAGAGTAGTTTCGGGATTTGACTTGAGGAGAGATTTTGGTCTAGCTGATTCTTGATACTGCCTATTTTGTTGAGAGTGAGAGTTTTAGACATAGAGAAAGTAGACGCTCCAACTGTACTCTAAAGTTTTTATTTACGGTCGTGGAAATATTTATATTGAAAATCATTCGAAAATTTCAATAATTTTATTAGTATTATCATCTTTGTGGAACATTTTTATATAGCAGTTCAAATAACTCTAGAGTCTGTAATACGAATATTTGTGAGAGGAAAAGCTCTGCTCCTCAAATTTTTGTTGACTATAAATTATTAGATTTTAATATCCTTTCAGAAGTCTAAAATAGAGATTCTTTCACATATAATACGGCTAGTCTTTCAGCTTTTTCGTTCTAAGTTAAAGTGATCTAGTAACTTACAGTATGCCCTTAGCATGTTGTTCGATGACGAAGTGACAGTCAGTACTTATATGGTGAAATAAATCATTGAGGATAGTGAAGGCGATGTGTGGGTGTTCGGTCTCGATGTTACGATGTTTGGAGAGCTCTTGAATGTTGATAAACAGAAGTTGAAATGAGAGAGGAAACTTAAGAATGGTTGAAACCCTTACAAGAGAAAAAATCATCAACTTTGGCTGAGAGTAATTCGTTCATGTTTTGCTAACACTTTAATGAAATTAGTTGAAATCAGTGAGAAGAAAGTTTCCTTACCTTTTCCCAATAGTTTTCACAAGCTCCGACTCTAAAAATCTTGATATACAAAAAATCTTGATTTAAACACAGCAATAATGTCGCTTTTGGTGTCCAACTTTCTTATGATTTTGTCTTTGCTGCCAGGGGGTGATTCCTTGGCTTTGTTTCAGCGGAAAAAAGGACATCGAATCACAACATCCAAGAAAAAGTTAAATTTTTGTAATCTTTCTGGTAATGCATTTTCGTTGGAAGTTAACGAAGATGTTCCCATCAGACAAGTTAAAGAGAGTATTTATAGTCAGGCTCTTGTCGAAGGAGCGTATCCTTTTCAGATGAAGATTTTAGGACAGGAGGTAGAGGTATGTGATGATATGGGGGTGAACCAGCTTCCCGGTAATGATTTTACTTTAACGATAATGCCGAAAACACCACATGGAGCGTTTGATGAGTTTACGCGGGTTTTGAATGCTCATGCTGATGAAGTTGGCGGTTGGCGGGTAAATTGGGACAACATCCCTAGACTGAAGTTTGTGATGGAGAAAGGCTTAGTCGAAGCTGTTTTTGATATAGTCTGGGATGCTTTTGTACACTTACTGCCTAGTGATGGCCGTTATGGTTTTATCGACTATGCAGATCATCCGTGGGATTTCAGGCTACTATGCTTTGGAAATGAAAAAATTCGAGATCACAGGGTGTGGGTAAAATCCGAAAAGACTCATTTCTTCTTTTATGTTGATGAACAAGATGATCTTAACAAAAACTGGATGAAAGTGGAAATAATGAGGTCAAAATATGACGCTGATGCAACACGTCATTTCAATATTGAGTACAACGCAGAAAGATCAAGGTATGAATTTCACTACGATAAATTCAAAAGATCAGCCTCACTGACACCATAATGCCTAAAATTATACGTTTTTTAGATGAATACAGTAAAATATTTTAGAGATGAAAATTAGAAAGATCACTGAGTTTATTATAGAAGAGGTGCAAATTGCGGCAGTGATATTAATCATCGTGTTGACATCGTAAGGCAGATTCGGGATTGAAAAGATCGGATAATTAGAAAGAACCACTAAACAAAAAACCAAGAATTTAGTTTAGATTAGACAAGAAATACACAGTTTTGACGTTTTTGAAAGTTTTGGTAGATAACACCAAAATATTTGGTCTCTGTAGATAGCAATTAAATCGGGGTCTTAGGCAGGCGTCTCATAGTAAGGATGGGATACCGAATTTTGACAGAGTTGTACTAACTAGTAGAGATGAGACAAGGTGGCCACTCGCAAGAAGCGGAGGAGAAACGAACTCCCCTGAAAGGGAGCATCTCTTCTTTCAGTTTGGATTGCCGAAATCGGGTTTAAGTGGAGTTTCCATGCATAATTATTTATAAAATGAATTAAAATATTTCAGAGTTCAATAAAATGAAAAATATCTCCGTCTGAGTTCGTCTCTATCTTAGTCAATAATTTAAAACAGGATTACGATAAAGCCCCTAAAAAGTGAGAGTCAAGTGGCCCTATTATTTTTGGTAAAGAGTGGTACAATTGAATCGGTTTCACCCAGCACCCAAAGAGGAATTCTGAGCGATGTATTAAATGTACTACGAAAGCTAGGAGAGCACAATCAATATTATAGAAAAACCTATGATCTTTAAATATCCATATTATGTGACTTTTTGTCCTTGTTTAATATAGTTCTCGATGTCAGGAAATTGAATCCGAAAATCACTTTTGTTAATACCCTTCCCCTAGACCCTTCCCCTTGACTACCCCACAAGTCTAAAGATCATTACCCTAATTATTTTCAAAATCTCAAAACATGTCAATGCTATTACTATTAGTAAATTCTTCTTTATTAAAGTCTAATCAGATTAAATTATGTAATTTTTTATACATTGTCCTCTTATTCCCTCTCCCATCTCTCGCCCACATCGCATTTACCATTCCTAATCCTGAAAACCCGAATCCTTTCGGGCCCCTGGGTGATTTTCTTAAGTCCTTAAACAGGAATGATTCCAAACTAAGTACTACTAGTACTAGTAGTAGTGGCACTGGTATTGAGAATTGGACTTTTCACATCTCCCCGCCCACGCCGTCGGATCCGCAGCCGCTGGGTGTAGTTGTTGACACAGAGATGTGTCAACCTTCCATCATTAGCGAAGGCTTTGGAATCGCATTTGATGCGACAAAAGAGATGAGAATGAAAGCGTTGCGACATGTCGGGCGGAAAAGACCGTGGTCTGGATTATATCGCAACATGGTGAGATACAAGGGTGGTAGTAGCGCTTATATTGGAGCTTTATTATCTTTTGATGGAATCTC
>Ga0099797_100942_pt1 | contig 16858 bp, 7 predicted proteins | sample Uncmet_Sort48C_1_FD_89871 | JGI IMG/M metagenome (GOLD analysis project Ga0099797, IMG submission 89871) | Marine eukaryotic communities from CALCOFI LINE 67, Pacific Ocean - C012_Sort48C_1 | ecosystem: Environmental > Aquatic > Marine > Oceanic | place: Pacific Ocean: Monterey Bay | collected...
ATTTACGATGGTTTGCGAATGCGTTTTGGGCTGTTGCGAACTGAACGAGTTTTCGAGCGACATGAATGACACGAATCTTGGACGAGATACAGATCTAATCACTCTCACTTCTTTACAGCTGATGCTGATCGTTTTCGCCGGCACGCGGTTACAGTCCAGACTTGGGAATTTCATCCTCAAACAATACGTCCGATTTGCCAGTCTCGAGGTATCGGCAGATAGTTCAATGGATTCCGATGCAATGGCAGATACTCTTGTGTCAATAGATGGTCTCAACAAAGCCAAAAATAATTTCGCCAATAAAGGTTCAAACAAACTCCCCTTCCTCAACATCGCGACGAAATATCTGATCAAACAAGCACGCGATAACCTGCATGCTGTGGATTTAATGCAACTGAGTTAGGGATTTTGTCAAAGTAACAGCTTCGTAGATGAAGTAGGCCTTCTCTGCAGCGGCGGAAAGGACTGGGTTCGAGTTGTTGCCGGCAGCTGCGACAACAGCTTTCGTTTTCTTCTTTTTCTTCTTCTTATCGTCATCGGCCAGCAGATCATCTTCCGATTCGTCATCATCGTTCTTGACTCCATCTTGCGACACCATTTCCACATCCTGCTTTTCTATATCGCCCATAGTCTGGTCTATTTCTCCCATATCAGCGGACTTCTTCTTACCCACCTTGCCTAGATTGGTAACAAGACTGCCAAACGTGGAGTTGCTTTCAACTTCCGAAGAATTTCTTGATGCAATCATCCTCCCCAGGAAGTGCTCAATCTCCGACTCCAAGAAATTTTCAACGAGCTCGTACAGGCAATTGTCCACCAAAGGATGCGGATTTGTCGAATCAGATCCCGAAATAGTATCCGCGCCTGTTATGACTGTGTGTGTTGGCAAACCTGCGTCAGCAGCAGAACCTGCTGCTGATCCTCCCAAACCATTATCAGATCCAACAGAAGAACCTAGATTCTGCTTCTCCACTGCCAGTATGATCACACAGATCAGATACAATATCGGCCGACTATTCTTTTCTGTCACGCGAAGAGTTTTCCTGCCGTTCTCGCCGATGTCGTAATCACAACAACCCGCGAAAAAGACTTCGCACAGTTGCGCCAATTCTGTATCGAAGACGACCCCAACGTTTCGATCCCGACAACGTTCGATTCTCTTTTTCAAAATCGAACTCAGATCGAATGGCAACCCGGAGCTGGTTTTCTCCGAAATAGCCACATGCACGTTGAAGAGATAGAGAAGAGAATGGACATTTGCGAATGGATTCCGGTTTGCGAGCAATTCGGTCTTGTCGCTTGGGAACGTTCGTCCGTTGAATTCAAATGGGAGCCATGGTAGTCGCGAGAGGGCGGAAAGAGCTTCGAAATCCATGGGATCGCATTTGAGATAGAATTGTTCGCAGAAAGCGAGAACTTTATCAAAACACGAACGTATTTTCGTGCATACTTTACCCGCTTCTAGAGTTTTCGTTCCCTTACCAGATCCCACAAGATCGTTGTAACAGCAATAGAACTCCAGAATCGAGGTGACTTGTTGCACCATAAACCTACTGCCGCTACTGGCTCTGTTGTTTCCGTTTCCTCCACTCGCATTCGACGAGCACCGTGCCTTAAACACCTCCATCATCGAGTCAAAATTGTCGAAGAAATACAACGGTGCGTATTTCAGCCGAAAAGCGAGGTGAACGTCGCTCATCAGATCCAGCGCGTCAGATGTGTGGACTTTGATCAGGTCGGTGAGATTGTTGTTGTCGTTGGACAGGGAGTTCGGTTTCTGTTTCGAAGCCGCTGCCTTCGCTTTTGTGGAAGAACTTTTTCCGTCTGCAGAAACAGAGCAAGCTCTTTCAATTCTGGATTCCAAAATCAGCTCCGATATCATAATTTCGAGTTGCGTGAGATCGTCGTCGTTATCGAAAGAGCTTCCATTTCTGTTTCTTGTGTTCATGTCAGCACCCTCCGCATTCGTTTTTTTCGTCCCCTTGTCCTTCTTCATCGCAGACGATAACCTCTTCATAGCGGAATTCTTTTTCACGAAGCCAACGAAACTCGATGACTGTTGTCCCATACCTTTCGGTGACATGACTGCCAGCCTCTGCCCTTGCGATCCCCACCAGTCCTCAAAACGCTTCTTCCCTTCGTCAGGGAGATAGTAGATGAAGTTAGCGATTTTCTGTCGTTGAACAGAAGGTGAATATTTCTGCACAAACAGAGCGAGTGAATTCTGGATCTCGTCTTCCAGCAGCCTAGAGAGATGCGCGACGAGGTCGAATCTCGTCTCCGAAGCCGGCGATGAAAGATGGATAATCCGATTGAGAATCTTGCTCTGTGCGTTCTTGTTGGAGCCAGCGCGATTCGCATTCAAACCAGCCTTCTTTTGGGTAGAATGCCCGTTGTCATCCCCGTCTTTCCCTTCAGCAATGTATTCTGGATTCTCGTCCTCTGGAAAATCGAAACACATTTCGATCAAAGCCGTTTTCCTGACAGAAATAGCAGCGAGCTCGTTATGCCAGATGTTGTTCCAGATATTCGTTCCTTTGCCGTCGTTTTCTTGGAACAATGTCAGTGTTCCCATAGCCTTCTTCACTGCTGCCAGCGCTTTCAGAGCAACGACCTTCACCGGCGAGTCCTTATCCACGGCACATCGAAAGAGCGAAGTGAACAGTAGGATGAAAGTCGAATGGGGCGAAAAATCCTCGGGAGACGAGTCGGATTTTGCGGTCGACGATGATGAGCGCTGTTCCGATTTCGCTTCTTTACCGAGAGATTCGTAATCGTAGATTCCCGTGAAGAGATACAGTGATAAAATTTCGTTCGAGTTTTCTTGTTCCAGCTTCTCACTGAGATTGACGCAAAGCCGGGAATGCAAATCCGTCTCGGAACAGAATTCATCAGCCAAGAATTTCGCCAATCCCAACCGCAAAACATCGAGTCGTGCATGCGTTTTCGGATACTTGCTCGGCATGCTTGAGATCAATTCCAAGGCACTACTGCTACCATCATTATCAATCGTTACCAAACCGACCAAAGAGTCCAAAAATGCGACCAAATCCTCCATCACCCATTCCAAAACCCGAAAAATGTTTGAAGCCGCCTTTTCGTTATTCTGACGTTGTCGTTTCTCAGGATTTGTTGGCTCTGCATGAAGAGACTCCGAGTTTTCGGATGAAATCGTGATTTCCGAATCTTCTTGAGACAGATCTGCATTACAGCCGGATCCGCTGTTGTTCAGCAAGAAACTGCGCACCATGTTTATTGCGAAAGGATGTGTATTCAGATCTGTAGAAGAGGGTTTTGATTCTTCTGTTGAGAGTTCATCCATTGCATCTTGGTCAGAAGCTTCATCTTCTGGTTCCAAGTTTTTCTTGTCTTTTTTCGCTTTTCCCTTGGCAGCAGCCTTCCCTTTTGCCCCACTCTTCCTGGTGCCTGCTTTGGCTTTTGCTTTGCCTTTCGCTTTGGCCTTTCCAGCTGCCTTCTTTTTTCCCTCGTTTTTCACCGAAGAGTTCCTCTTCGTCACGAGGCCGAACTTTTCTGGGACCGATGATTTTTGAGATGTTTTGTCGGTGTTATTCACTTCAGACTCGTCTTCTTCCAAACTATTCGACAAAAACAAAAATCTGTAAGCGTAAACTTCCAGTAGCCTATCCTCATAATAGGGGCGGAGTACGACTTCTTCTGATAGCGCGAAGAGAACGTCGAGGAGAAGGATCCAGTGAGCGCGTGTCACAATGGCGTCTGGATTCATTCCGTTGCAGTTTGTTTTTTCGCCCGATTTTAACTGTTTCAACGCCGGCAACAAAGAAGGAAGTTGTGGGTCTTCTTTGCCAACAGTCTCTGCAACGCCTTCTTTCCCATCTCCTTCAATAGCATCAGCATGATCTGCCACTACACCAGCAGCTGCATTCACCAAAATTTCGGCTTCACGCTGGTCGTTCATGGTTTGGATGAACAGATAAAGGAGGGACGATAGGGACTGTTTGCCGCCATTTGGATTCGCATCTGAGTTTCCTTGTTCTGGACCCGAACAGACACCATCAACGACACCATCGCCGAAAACCGCCTCCGTATCTGCGACCGCGTCTTTGAACATTGCCCAAAGGCCTTCCAATGGTGAATCGGAATCATCATTGATGACATCGACGTCATCTGATTCTTTCGAGGCTTTCGTAGGAGGAAGAATGAACCCACCAAGGACTTCGAAGAGACCGGTGGTGTAGAGGGAATCAAGGTCGAAGGGTTGTGGAGATGTCATTTTGATGAGTAATTTAGAAAGAAATGAAATTCAGAAAAGAGGGATGATTGGTAATCCAGTCAATCGATGCATTGAGCCAGACTTCAAATCATTTTTCAAATTCGCATTCAAAATATCAACTTTGCAGGTTGGAACATTTTTACACTTTGGCCAAGAAGAAGTAAAGGATTAACAGCGATCTTCACAATCCACTCGCCCTCTTTCTCGGGTTTCAATCTGCAGCTGGTTTAAACTCTCTCCCTCCATGAATATCGGCTCTCGCTCAGAGACACGGCAAACTCTCCCTCGATAACAAATGCTCTCTCCCACTGAACGCGCCTTGATATTTCGCATCTCCCTCCAAAATCAAGTTCTTCGAGTGCACTCTCTCTATAGCCAATGGTGTTTCCCGATTGTTTTCGAACACTGGTATGCGAAAAACTAACGCCGAGTACGCACACCTCAACTTTTCATGCAGTTTTTTTGGTCTCTTCTTCTTGAGACTTGCAGCCTCACCCTCATCATTCAGAATTTGAAGCAGCTTTTCACTTGCCGTGTCATCATCCAAGTCGATCATGTACCGTTGCCGTTCTTCATGTCGTTTTTGCGTACGTTGAAAGGGTATTCGTTCTTTGTTTGGATGAAGGTACAACATACTGGAAATGACTTTGCTCTCACTAGGTGGGCTGCCTGCAAGGACGGGAATCAGAGCGACCCGCTTAGGAAGCAGATAAAAATGCGTCACATGGGTTCCGCCGTGAAGCACGACAGCGTGGAAATCAGCTGTAAGATTCCCAGCAGCACCTTCTTCGCGCTGGCGCCGATACCATAAATTCACACGACATTTTGCATCACCACTGTGCTCATCGCTGACCACATGGTACAAAATCTTGTGTCCCCGAACCTTAGCATGGTACGTCAGATCCTCGATCAACTCGTACTCGCAGCGGCATTCAGATCCAACATGATGGCAAAGCTTGGAATGAATCTCATCTATCAACGCAACACGAAATCCGCGATCACTGCTTTGCCGCAATCTGTCGATAAAGGTGTTATATTCAAATCTCTGCATCTGTGTCCACCAGGCTTTCAGGATGTCCAAAACGTCGGTGGGTGCGACTCGAAACTCTCCATACTTGCTGCCCTTTCGCGGATAGATCCTGGTTGCGCTCTTTGGCAGAATAGTACTCGGGACCATGAACATCTCGTCTGGCCCATGGCCTACCACGATGACACCAACGCAAAGTGACGATCCTGGTCCTGCGGCACCAACGGCTGTCAACCCGGACGTGCTGATAGGATACACAACGCCGTGTCTCTTGGCGGACACAACTCCCGTTGCGTATCGGAAACAAAGCGGAACATAAAACCCGTCTCTGCTCTTGCTGTAGCGGATACACCCCTCGTTGCTGTGATCAGAATTCTTTTCATTACCACCGTCTTCTTCCCTAAATCGATACAACAAACGAATGGCGGTACCCGCTGGAAGAACGCAAAACTCCAGTCTATCATCCTGCGCTGACAGGCATTCCAGCAGCTCCTTCGTCACAGACATGTTTTCACACTGATACTCACAGGGCCCAGCTGTCTGACGTATCTTGTCACTGGAGATGCCACCTCGACATTCCTGTTTTCCAAGCCAATCATACCATGACGTCCAGTGGCTCTTGTATACAAGCTCTGGCCGCGAAGGAATGAACCGTGGTCGTTTCGTACTGCTGAACTTTTGCCAGTCTCTGTATGTCTGGATCTTTTCCAAATGTACAAGTGCCCTCGCCTTTTTGAAAGGAAGGAATCGCGAGGGGCAGGCTGAAGCTGTGGGCGCCATAGTATGGCACGACACTCGTGTGACGCAACTGGTTAGGTCGTGGTAAACTTGGTTCCGAATCATTTCTGCCTCTGCGAGAACTTTCATGCATCATACGGACCATGATTGAATACGCGCAAACAGACCAGAGAATCATGCACATTGATTCAGAACCTTAACTTTTTCCGAACACGCGCCTACTCATCTTCCCAACTGCACAAATGCACACCCAGATCAATAGACTAATGTCCATCAACAAGCTTGAGTTGGGTTTGTCTGACTGGCAAAGCCCGATAATAATGAGTCTTTCGAGGTCGCAACTTCAGGACCTGACACACTCATATTGATTTTCTGTGCCACGGTCCCAATGGAAAGAAAAGGCAGTTGTAACCAAGTATGTTTGGGCCAGACACACCCATGCAGTCATGATTATCGTCAATGTCCATGCAGTCATGACTATCGTTAATATTACATGAAATCACGCCGGCCTCAGACAGACGATAGATTCACATCATCACGCCATCTCCAACCCCGCACCAATTCCTCCTGGCCCGCCTGCTCCTCCACGAATGTAAACGCGTATGGTATGTGGATGTGCATTCTTGCCCAAATTCGGCGTTCCTTTGATGAATTGCACTGCCAATTCCGGGTGTCCTCTCTCCCATTTTTTCACGACCGCTTCGCATGGATCCAATTTTTTATAGTCTTCAGCAATGAGACAATCCAAAATTGCGCATATCGTGAGAAACAGACAAACCCATCGCGCAATCAGTCCCGGTTTCGGCGGGCAACACTCCGCTGATTTCGTTCTGTCTTCGATGATTTTATTCAACTCTGGAAAGACTGATTCGTACTCTTGCTCCGATAGGTATGGACGTAACTTGTCGGGCATAAATCCACCGCGGGCGATGATATCAAATCGCGAATGTGACGGATCCTTACCGCTTTTGTCAGCCACGACATCGACTGCATTGGCCGGTGTCGGGCCGGCGATTTCCACTGAAGCGCCGCAACCCATCCTGTGGCAGTTGTAACTTGTTGGGAATCAAGGAGTGAAAGTTGTAATTTTGTGATGAGAAACTTAAGCTTGTCAATCTGTCGCCAAAATTTCTCTCGGTATCATTGAGTCTCAGAATCTCAATCTTCCTGGCGACATCTCGTCTCTACGGATCACAACGAAACATGGTCGATGTGGCTCATATACATTGACGATACACCTTGACCGTCACATCAATCTCGGGTCAGAACAACAAACGATCAACGTTTACACCTCCTCCGATGGGATCCGGGATTTTCAATGACAACTTCGCAAAAATCCCAAGTTTTTTCGATCTTGGATCAACGGACACTTGGAGACAATTTGATTTCAGATGCTTCAGCGAGATCAATGTGATTTCAGATTCTTCAGTTCGCGACAAAATGAAATTCAAATTTGAAAATTTTGCTAACAACATACTTAGGGTGCCACATGCTTGCCAAGGGCAATATAACTCAAAATAATGGTCCAGATCTTCTGCAAAACACTTTTAAGAATTGAAGTTCACGAATTTCAATCGTGAAAAAATGATTTCTCAACGCAGTTCACGATTGCGTTGAATGACAAAATTTTCAGATTTCAGTAAGTGTGAGAGAAATATAAGAAAAACCCATGTTGCTGTAAATACCTCTACCGCTAATCAAAATTCAAGACGCCGAGTGGTGCGGCGCACTATTACAAAATTGAAAAACATAACTTGATGAGTGTGTTACTCTTTTAGCAACTGTTGCTTGGTAACCGAAAGACCTTTTCAGATCCACACGTCGCTATCTCAGACATCCCTTTCTGGCCAATCCTCACCGCCAGCCGTCTTCCCACGGCCCACGGTTTTCTTCTGCGTCCCTCTTTTTGGTAACGTCACTGTCTTTGCCCTGCTTGGCGAATCAGATATTTCTGACGCGGCTAAACTCTTTTTGGACACCTCGGAGACGGCCAAACTTTTTTTCGAGGCCTCCGAGGCGGCGATGCTCTTTTTCGACACTTCTGACGCAGCTATACTTTTCTTCGACACCTCCGATGCTGCAATGCTCGTCTTTGACACTTCCGACGCAGCTATGCTCTTTTTCGAAACCTCTGAGGCCGCTATGCTCTTCTTATTCGAAACCTCTGACGCCGCCAAACTCTTTTTCCCAGCCGTGCTATACTCCGAAAGAGCCAAACTCTTCTTCCCACCGCCCCCATATTCCGATAAAGTGACGCTTCTCCTGCCGCCCTCCGCCACACTGTGCACCGACACCGTGCTCTTTCCTTTCTTAAACGATTTCTTTACTGGACTTGTGTTTGTTTGTTTTGACACATTCAACGATTCGTCCTGCCCATATTCCGAATCTTTCGAGTCGTTATCTCCATCTCGTTCCTTCACAGATGCGGTGCTCTTTTTACTCTTGAACGACTTATCGCCTGTCAGTGTCCTGGTAACGCCTTTGGTAATAGATTTTCCCTTGGATCCTTTCGACCCTTTTGAACCAGTTGACTTGAACGATCTTATGCTCGGAGAGGACTCGATGCTGACTGTGGGGTCCCTGAATGCGTCTGGAGGTCCGTCTAGACCGCCGTCTAGAATGTCGATGTCTTCAGACTCCACAGTCGCTCTGAAAACCAGTTTCTGCTGGCTTTTCGGAGTTTTTGAGGCAACAGAAGACTTCAAGTTGCTCCTCGGGCTGGGCGGGATCAAAATTGAGACATCATCTTCATTCACAATACTCTTGCTGGCGCTTGCGGTTGCGCTAGATTCCGCAAGTAATTTGAGAGATTTTTTCGGCGAAGCCTTCAAACTTTTCTGCGACTTGAATTTGCCGCCCGAAGAGAGAGCGCTTTTTGCAGTAGAATTCTCTTTGTTCAGCGATCCTTCTTTGGCGATAACGGATGGAATGCTTGGGGATATAACAACAGAGTGTAAAGAACGTGAATCGGGTGATATCGATGGAACAGAAGGCACATTTGTGGGAGAAGGCATGAGATTTTCCTCCTCACTCATATCGGGATCTTGACTGTCTAAGACCCTCAAGAGCCCCGCATCACCCGAACTCTGCGTCAAATTCGTACTGCGCCCCCGTTGTCGCATCAAAGTGCTCGCTCTCGGACTCGATGACGGATCAGCCGTTGGTGACAAAGGCGGATCTTCGACTTCGCGGGGATGGCTCATTGCTAAAGCGGCAGACGGCCGAGCGTAATTGTCATGGCTCCAATCTCCACCCCAATTCCCCGCAGCGCCCCAATTATTGTTTGCGTTCCAATTGGAATCGCTGCTGTTCCACTTGTCATTGCTCCAATTTCCACCGTTATTCCACTGATTATTCGTATTTCCACCACCTTTCGAACTATTCCAGTCTTTGTTCCACCAGTTGTTCCCTGTTCCAGAACCACCATCCTGATACGTATCCCGCGTATGCTTATTGTCTTTCTTCCACGAAATGTCATCGTCTTCTTCTTGACTGGTTGTGTTTGTCGGGCCAGATCCTCCGCTCTTGTATCCACCGCCGCCCCCACCTGTCGTTCCAGAATTCAAAATATTGCTGTTCCCAACACCGTAATAATTATTCGCAGCAGCCTTATTAGCTTTTCCATCTTTCCCCCATACCTGCAATCGCGCATTGCTCGCAGCAATCGCGTTATTCACTTCCTTCTCCTGCGTTTTCATCAACGCCCGCTCTTTTTTCCGCTCAGCAGCCGTTTTCGCCGATTTCACATATTTCGCCTGACTGTCGCCGCTCTTCGAGCCGAGGTCGCTCGGCGAATTCGGACCCATGATATTCTTCGATCGCGTCAAATTCGAGTTTTTCGCACTCATCTGCAAATTAAGTTTCGAACTCATTGTCAGCAGATTCGAACTCTTCAGCATGTTTCCGAAACCACCTGTCTTTCCAGAAGCTTGCATGCTTTTCGGGCTGTAATTCCAGCTGGGCGCCCAACTTGATGCGTTCCACTTGTCCCACTCTTCGTTATCTTCGTCGGAATTGTACCGTCTCGCTTCCTCCTGCGCCAGTCTTTCGTGGTTATTATGCAAAGCAGAGCCCCACAAATCCTCCTCTTCCTCGCGCTCACGTTGCTCTTGTCTTTTGATTGCGGCCAGCTCTTCGGCGAGTTTTTCCTGAGATCTGAGACTCTGTTCGCCAGAAGATGTTACTTTGCGTTTCACACTGCTAGATAAACCGCTAACCCGTCTGTCGACTTCAGTCTTGAACCTTCGGCCGTGTCGACGAGCTTTCTGCATAGCACGATAATTTCTGCGCGAACCACGTCTGATGAGGTAAGCAGCGAGACAGATTATGAAGAAAAGAGCGGATCCGCCAGCTATCATGACGGGAACGCCGACTTGTTCTGCGAGAGATTGCTCTTCATTGTTTATCATTTGATCTTTGTTTTTGTTCATGATATACTCGGGGTGATTGTTCTTGTCGTCGAGATAGTCCGTTGTGTAGGGGTTCACGTAGAATACTTCCTGATCTTGGGACTTCGTTAAAAGCAAGATTGGATTTGCATCCGGCCCTCCACCGCCGCGTTTGATATCTGATGCCCGATAGACCGATTTGTCCGATTGTTGTTGCCAGGGGTCTTGGCCGGCGCCTAATATACCAGAACTCTGGGTGTTGACTTTCACACACTGCCAGACTGCCGGGCCGGTACAGCTCGAACAACCGATGTAGCAGGGGACGCATAGACCGATGCTGGCTTCGTAGTAATGACCTGTGAGAGATACAACGCCATTCGACCCAGTCAAATCGCAAATCGACTTTCCGTATTCGGTATTTCCAACAGAAGCACCTGGAAATTGCATTTGGGAGACGTCTAAACGCCCTGATTTATCCTGTTTGAAAGTTGGAAAGTTTTCGGCTTTGAAATCATACGCCTCTCCCAACGCCGAATATGCCTGAGACACCCCGAAATCGCTCCCAGATCGGACTTTATCTTTCGGACCAACTCCGGAATTGTTGTCTGCACATCTATATTTCCCACGCGAAGGACCTCTTTTGAAAACTTTGTCTTTCAACGGATTCTTCGTCACAACGCCGGCGTCATCGGTCTCGAACCCGGTTGAAATATCCTGCAAGAATGTCCCCTCTTGAATCGGCTGAATGTATCTCGAAACGTATTTCGGCTCCTTCACCACAAAAGCCCGGTCGCCGATATGGAATCGTCTGCCCAAAAACAGAAACTTCTGCATTGGCCATGCCTGGGTTTTGTACAAGTCCGTGTCTTGTACATACATTTTTCCCGAAGCGCCGTAATTAACTCGACCCTCATCCGTGATAAAATTCGACTTTTCATGGGGATACAGATCGCCCGGATATTCGCAACGCAAGGCTTCGCAGAAATGTTGGTTGTCTTTGTTCACTAAATCATTCTCCAACACACCCATCCTTGAAAATCTCACTTTTTCCAAATTGTCTTCCCACCCTTTGCCGCCAACTGATGTGAAGGGCACAAAATCGGATGAAAACGCACGTCTGATGGACCAGGTCATAAACTGACATTGCTTATCGAGGGATGGGACGCAGGATTTCCGGTAACAGTTCCCATATTGATAACTTGCTGCACTCCAGGACACTGCTGGCGGTAATAGCATCGAAACTTGCGGCGTTGGTTGAGAATCACCCTTCGTGGCGTTGCCAGACTTTCCATTTGATCCCCCGCTTGGAGCAGGCGTGGTGCTTGTGGTTTTTTCTCCATCACCAAGTACCACTGGATTCGCACTCTCCGCGTCGCAACGCATCGTCCATTCCATCCCACTATCAGGCGGGCAATATGGCGACGCGCCGTTACATCGCTCGAGTGCATCGCAGACGTGGAGAGATGCGTTCACATTCATGGCATTTAGAAAATCATTCTGACCTCCATTTCCGTTACTATTTTGCCCACAAACACTGCCCTTCACCTTGTATTGGCATGTCTGAGTGTCGCAGCAATCCCCGTTCGCGCAGACCGATTTTCCAGCATTTTTGTTGTTCGAAAGCAACTTACAGCTGCTACACGAACAACAGTTTGCCACCGGACTCATGAGATTTTCCGAACCACAGTCGCATTCTTCACCCGGCCCCACATGCCCATCCCCGCAAAAACCCGCGCCCGATTCTGCGATCAACTGCTCTGAAGATAAACATTTCGAAAACCAACACTGCCCTGTCCGCGTCGAATTATTGTCGTGCGGCAATCGACACGGCGTCCCTGGCAAAACCTGTTGTGCCTGATTCGACAGTGTCAGACCCATCATTCGGGCATAACATCGATTCTGCTCCAACACTGCCCAAGTCCCATCATAACCCTTCACATACGAGTGCCACGATAAAGTGCAATACAAATCCGAACATTCATCGTTGTAAAGATTGCAGATTTCATTCAAACCGGGTTTCACTTCCAGATACGACCGTGTCTCATCCATGCTGCCGTCTTCCTTCGGCCATGGAGCGAGCGTTAACGGCGACCCAAATTGCACGCATGTCTTGTAATTGGATTGACATTTCCCCCCAAAACACCGTCCGTGTTCATCGTTATAGACAGTCATCGTCCCCGATGATGGCGATGGCCCCAGGTCGATCAAACTCTGCGAAACCGCCAAACATTGTGTTCCGGACGGTTTCTGCCGATCTTTTGGGCAAATGGCGCTTGTACCGGTGCAATACTCGGAGAAATCACAATTCTCATCCATTGCTTTGCGACACACGTGACTCGCTTTTCGGAATTCGCATGTATTTGGGTCACAACAATCCGGATGCCAATACGCGGAACATTGGTAATTGACGTAGATGAATTTACATGTTGCACCGTTACAACAGGTATCAATATTCAAACAATTTCCGCCATCACAATCGCAATCTTCGCCAGATTCGACAATGCCGTTGCCGCAGACTGGAGAATTTGGATTTCCGTTTTCAGAATTCCAGTCGACGACGAAATCGGGGACATCATCCAAACACTTGTCCGCCTTGTCCTGGTAATTCTCAGTCCACCATTTTTCCATCGCATCCGTGGAACATGTTGAAAACGTCGTCGGTAAGCTCTGAGAATTCTTGAACCGTGAGCTCATCAAATAAATATCACCATTGCAGGTGTCGGTCTCGTAAATATCGTACCCATCATGATGCATGCCAAGCATGTGTCCGATCTCATGCGCAAAAACAGCAGCACAGAAATCCATATCTGCACATTCCAGAACCATCCCTCTCTCGTAATACTCGCACATCGTGTGCACGTTTGCCAAACCCGCTGTAGGCGGCGTGAAGTCGCGACCAGATAAGAGAGCTCTTAAGTCATGTGTGACAGTGAATCCACCGGACTGTTCAGTCTTAAATCCCCAACCGAGGAAATTGTCGAGAGTGAGATAGGCGTTTGAATAATGCTCCCACCCTTCGTGGGGCTGTTTTGTTGCTTCAAACCACGGCTCCGTATGCTGGAAGGTGTAGATGCCGACGACAACAATGGATAACCATTTCCGAAATTGACCGTTGAGACCATCTTCGGATAGATATAAGGCGGAGGCGGTATTGGCGACCTGAGAGTTGTTTTTGGATTTTGTGAATACAAAACCAAATCATGAATCTGAAATCAAAACGACAACGAATAGAACCGAGAACTTGAAAACACGAAATCACCAACACGAACGTGATGAACTCAACCGCAAACAAAAGCCTCATACCTGAGGAAAAACAAAATTCCCATACCTGCAAACAATGATTGGTCAAGTCATTTGTGTGGGTGAAGGACTCATAACGCGCGTGATCGTTGATAAGCAAAACTTCGACGTACTTTTTTCGATTGATGACTTTGAGACTCCGATTTTCGCCTCTGACCTGACTCAGTTCCCTTCTTTCCTTGTAAACGTCTTCTGCCGTTTCGTACAGATGCCTCAGCTTGATCTGCTTTTTCGGCGGCGATAGTTGAGATGCTGACACCGTTGGCTGCTTTCCACTCGATGTTTGCTGGTCTTTCATGCTGAGGCTTCTCCGACTCTTCGAGTCCATCACGACGCCCACAGTTTTCATATTTCGACTTCTTTCAGCGAAAGGGTTTCCGCTCAATGGACCATTTCCAATGGGTATTTCGCCTGACTCTGCTTTCCGCACACCTCCCGATATTTCAAACTCCGTGCCACCTATGGGCACCTGCAATGCTCTTGGTTGGTGGCCGATATTTGAGACATCCGAAACATGCGGAATATCGATTACAGGTGGCGTGCTGCTTTCATCATTTTGCGCGTGATCATCAACAAATCCCGTGGTGTCATTCAATTCTGCAGATATATTCGTTTCGACGACCCAGAGCTCATCCAAGTCGTCTTCTGACAGATTTCTCGCCCCATCTTCCGTCTTGAAGCTTAGCGGAAATTCGCCGTTTGCAGAGGGTTCACTGCCCGATTCTGAGGACATTGCGTCTTCAACAGATCCCATAGAGTCAGATAGAGTACCAGAACGAGGGTTCACATAGTCCTTCAAAGTTTGTATTTGCGCTTGCACCTCTGTATCCGATAACAGCCGCACCGTGTAATCTGGCCTTGCTGCTCTGATATCTCTTCGCACAGCTCCCTTCTTGTCAACGACAGCTCCGTCGTCATCGTCGATAGTTGGTTTCACCTTCAGCCCGACTCTCCCGCCATCGGGAGTATTCAGATAGATATCCGCATTTACAAAGTAGTCTTTTCCCGCCGTAGGTGTTGTAACTCCACCATTCACACCCTGCTGATTCCGACAGGCATTCACTGCGACACTGCCCGAAATTTGCGTCGTTCCGCCGCTGATTTCCTTCTTTTCCGTCAACACCGTCCCAATATACCAACAGTTTTCGCGATATAACTGCCCATTCTCGTGCGAAAGGGCGAAATCTGTATCAAGAGCTATTCCGAAAGCCTCTTGTGAACTATTATCGAAGATAACATCATCGTCTTTGTTGTTGTTTTTGTTGTTTTTTTCGCTTTTGTCTTCAAGTTGGCCTTTCAAATCTTGCCGAAATTTCGCGATTGTTTCATCTAGGATCTTTCGCGTGAGCGGTAGAGGATTACTTTCGGAAAGGTTCATTTCTTCCAATTTTTCTTCAGAGATGGTCAACCTACCATTTTCTTCGGAGATGTGCTTCTCATCAGAAAGATTAACGAGGTCTTTTATTCCGCGGTTTTTCAGGGATCTCGTTTGCAAAGATCTTGTTTGCAACGATCTCGTTTGCAACAGCATTTCTTTCTGTTTCACTTTGGCTTCTTGATTCTTCATCCAGTTGCTATCCGATCTGTAATTCCAGTGCTTCGGCGCATTCCCGTCTGTTAAAACGTGTTTGGCATTGTTGCGGACGAGCTCTCTGTTCTTACCCACTCGAATATCCAAGTTGAGCTGTCCAATTGGGATTTCCAGATGAAGAAATTCAGGCAGAGGAGAGCCTGTTGGGGAGAGTTGAAGCTTTCTTCGGTTTTTTTCTTTTTGCCTTGATGCGTCTTCCTCTCTGCTTTCGCCTTCTTCGATGGTGTCGTCGTCTGCTTCACTCCTCCCATGAAGTATATCAACGGCAAACTGACCTGCCAATAATTTTTCCACTTCCCCGTCAGAATCCAAGCCGAACAGACTGGAATGCTTGTTCTGCAAAAATTGCTGGCTTTTCAAAATTCTGCTGCTCTGCAGGCTGCTTGAGCCTTCGGTGCTTGAATTTTCGGCAGGATTTGAGGTTCCTGAAGTGTCTTTCGCTGCATCTGATGTGTTCTCGCGAAGCTCTCTCCGTCGCCTGGTCCATCTTTGCCCAATCACGTAAGTTTCTCTTCCGCTGCTCTTTCGGCTATGCTGTTTCCCAGCGGCATCGTCTTTCTCTTTGTCGGCCGCATTCTCGTTTTCTTTCGCACTCGCAGCCTCATTTGGATGAGATGAGTGAGTGAGTCTGAATTTGACATGCTCCCCGGTCCAATGCGAATAACTGGGTCTTCGTCTGGTTGTCCTGGTTTCACCGCTTTTCACTGCGTCGGAATGTTCAGACAGCGGAATCTCAATGACTTTGACGCCGTCGACGTCGAAAAAGAAGCTTGAGAACGCGATGGATAGCAACCACAACGCCATCGTCAACATCTGAACGAAAAAAAAGTTCGACATTATCTTGTCAGCGTGTCAAATCGGCGTTTTCGGATGACTCACCACGAAAATGCGACTCTCTCAGAGTCTGTGACCCTCCCCAGTCCGCAGGTGAGTCAAATCTTTTCATTAAAACATGTCATTCTAACGATTCGAAAGAATTTGCGTGGTGTCACTGTGCATGAGGAAATTAACCAAAATAATCTTTATGAGATTCAGCGTGAGAAAAACGAATTGAAATGAAAATTTGTCTATTGTAACTCATTCAAACTCGGACAAAAAAGATACGGTCTCTGCAGACAAAAACAATAAAAAAGGACCATTACCCCTTCTCAAACTCTGTTCGCTCCTTCTTCCATGTCAGTCACTCTGACTCTTCTCGCTCTTCCTCTAGACTGTCACTTCGCCATCCTCCAAATGTAGCACAATTGTCAGCTGTAACCAAAGAAACAACGGAACACTTCACACAAATGTCAAAGGGACACACACCCACTTTAAATTTTGTTGATATCAGAATGGCAAAACTTAAGTACTCAAAGCCGAAATCTGCGACTCGAATGGGAGTTAGACTTACAGCCGCCTCTATGGCTTCTTGACGTCAAGATAGAGAATGGACAATCATAATGATTGTCATACCGCCATGGGTAAAGTCATATGTCGAATCATAGCTCGACAAGTCATATGATTAGCTCGACAAATGGTCAGCTCGACAAATGGTCAGCTCGACAAATGGTCAGCTCGACAAA
>Ga0099797_100410_pt1 | contig 16848 bp, 23 predicted proteins | sample Uncmet_Sort48C_1_FD_89871 | JGI IMG/M metagenome (GOLD analysis project Ga0099797, IMG submission 89871) | Marine eukaryotic communities from CALCOFI LINE 67, Pacific Ocean - C012_Sort48C_1 | ecosystem: Environmental > Aquatic > Marine > Oceanic | place: Pacific Ocean: Monterey Bay | collected...
ATGAGCTGTTTTTGAGCTCATTTTCACCACGGGAACACTTCTGCACGCCTAGGCAGGCCTAGCTTGGGCGCGGCTTGTCTTTGAATGTGACACGCACATGTCGCGCCATCATCCATCAGGTGCATGGCCATTCTAGCGCACTCATGGTGGTGTTGATTGAGGTAGTCGGTGACTGCCATGGGACACTGCGCTGAATGAAAGCATGATGTCAAGACATCAGCACTATGTTTGTGTGAAGTGCATCCCACATTGATGCGAGGTGACCAAAGCACCACTAGGGCATGCGCTATCGTGCGGGCGCCGTCTCGCATGAAGATCCCACTCTTGCTGTGCACTAGGTGTGATCTTGTGTCAATCGTTGGGCTAGAATGAGCTGTTTTTGAGCTCATTTTCACCACGGGAACACTTCTGCACGCCTAGGCAGGCCTAGCTTGGGCGCGGCTTGTCTTTGAATGTGACACGCACATGTCGCGCCATCATCCATCAGGTGCATGGCCATTCTAGCGCACTCATGGTGGTGGCAGTCGTCCAAGCTGAACCGTTCAAAAACTTGTGCTCACTGCACGCAAGCGCAATGGAAGTTAGTGAGGTTTGCGGGTGTCGGCTCCTTCGATTCGGCCAGGCGCCTCCCGGAGGGCACGCTCATGGTGCACCGCTTCTTTCCCCTCGATTGCAACGCCTTCCGCACACCCGAGAGGGCAGTCGTCCGAGCTGAACGGTTCAAAAACTTGTGCTCACTGCACGCAAGCGCAATGGAAGTTAGTGAGGTTTGTGGGTGTCGGCTCCTCCAGTTTGGTCAGGCGCCTCCCGGAGGGCACTCTCATGGTGCACCGCTTCTTTCCCCTCGATTGCAATGCCTTCCGCACACCCGAGAGGGCAGTCGTCCGAGCTGAACGGTTCAAAAACTTGTGCTCACGGCACGCAAGCGCAATGGAAGTTAGTGAGGTTTGTGGGTGTCGGCTCCTCCAGTTTGGTCAGGCGCCTCCCGGAGGACACTCTCATGGTGCACCGCTTCTTTCCTCTCGATTGCAACGCCTTCCGCACACCCGAGAGGGCAGTCGTCCGAGCTGAACGGTTCAAAAACTTGTGCTTGGTGAAGCATCTCTTGCGTGATTTTTGCGTCAGCTTGTAGGTGTTATTTTCAATCATTCACATTAGCTGATTAGTTGGCTGCTCTTGTTTGACAAGTGATGCTTTTTTGGCATCTTCACACAAACAACATCCACTCACACTAACAATGTTTGATTTGTCGTTTCTTTAGATTTGCATTGCGGTTGTGGGTTCTTCACTGGGAAGACACTTTCGAGATGTGTTGCTGCTTGCTCGTTACGTTGTGTTGGATAGCGTTACAGGGCACGAGGTCAAAAATGTGCTCAGCTAAGGAAAGTTCGTGCTAAGGCACTGTTTTTGAATCTAAATTGTCCAATTCAAGTTGGTGCGACCTTGAAAGTTTTTTTGTGATGCCCACTGGGTTCACTTGCGAAATTAAAAAAAAGGCGGGGTGGCGATGTTCAAATCAGGGTAGGCTGGTGTGTTTTTAGCACAGCTGCGCTGTTGGCTTTGAATCTGAATTGTCTAGTGTTGGCTAGTGAGATCAAAGAAGCAATTTTTCACTTGGGGTGCTTGCAAAAAAAAAGAGAAGCGGGCCGCGAAGTTCAAAATGAGCCAGGCCAGTGTGCTTTTAGCAAAGCTGCTGAACTGTTGCTCAATCTGAATCGTCCAGTTCCGGCTAATGAGATCAAAACACGCACAGCATTTTTTTCACTAGGTGTGTTTGCAAAATGAATAAAAAAGGTGTGGGCGCGAAGTTCAAATCAGGCTAGGCTAGCACAGCCGCGGCACTGGCTTTGAATCTGAATAACCCAGTTCCAGCTAGCGAGGCCAAAAAGTTTTAAGCTGGATGTGTCTGTAAAATTAGAAAAAAAAGGAAGTGGGGAGTTTAAATCAGGCCAGGCCAGTGTTATTTTTAAATCGCCCTGCGGTGCTGTTTTTGAATTTGAATTGCCGGGTGCGGGCTGGACCTCCCGGCGAGTGGGCGCTGCCCCCGCAGCCTCCTGCGCGGCTTACGAACACCACTTGCTTGCTACAAACACAGCTGAGCTTGGAGATGGCATCTCCATCGGGTCACGTGTGCACTCTCGTTTCATCTTTTATTTTTACATTTCACCAGCCACACACACATACAACCATATCCAGCATTGCGGACTTCAAAAGTCCTAATTCCTATGCGCCACTCCTGAAAGAATAGGATCAGCGCAACTCAACTACAAGAAATAGGATGGATGACATTAATCAAATGCCGCGTGCCATTAAATGTTGTGATTCTCAAATCGACTAACTCAGACATCGAAACATTTTATCAGACCAAATCATGACGCTGTACTCAATGACGTAGCTGTTTTTTTCACGAATCTCTTGGAATCAATGTGTGAACCGTAGCCACTGATGTAAAAACCTTCAAAATTAGGCCAAAAGGTCGTGTTTTAAAAAAAGTATGTGGCATGTATTACTAAGAAGTATTCGTATGCAGAAGGGTGAATGGTATGGGTTACAATTTGCATACGTTTCATCACGACGAGTTGCAACAGCAAGATCAAGACATCCTTGGGCAAGGAATCTGAGGCACGAGACGTTTCCTAGGATGCTTGAAGGCTGATTCCTGCAATGGCAAGTCAGGAACAAGAGGTTACAACAGCAAACAAGGGCAAACAAGGCCGAAGTGTCTTGGCCAACTTTTTGCACCTCGATGCAAATGGAGCCGAGAGGGTTCTGCGCGCCGAGAGACGCACAAGAATGCGCGAAAGCCTGCAGACAGGTTTCAATAATCATTGGTGAAGTAGTGATTTGGATGCGGGGTGGAAAACTTACCAGGCTCGACCCGACAAGACCGACAAACTGTTTCTTCTATCGAAGTTGGCTACAGCTGAACACAAGTCATCTGTGAGTCAGGACAGGAGTCTCGTGATGTGGCGTCAGAGCGAGCGCAGAGGCGGCAGGTATTGCCTGCAGCATGCGCGTAGTGCCTGCAGGATCACGTCGTAGCGCCTGGAGGGGTGCTCGTGATAGTGCCTGCAGAGGAGGCAATGCTCGGCCATGAAGTTGCGACGCATTTCGGGGGTGTATCACGTACAAGGCGTGGTATCGATGTCACTCGTCTCAGATGTCATTTTGCATTTCCTGCATTTTGCAGGAAAATGACATGGTCGCAAAATGACTGGCCGTTTGCACAAAATGACTATCTATAATTGCAAAACGATTTGACGTTCGGACGACGAACACCGTCCGAACGTCCAACGGCCCGTCCGAACGGATTCTCGTCCGAACGTCGCTCTGGTACGTCGCGGCGCTGCACGCAAAACGTTCGCCGACCGCATACGGGAATATCGAGCGGCGAACGTTTCGGCGAACGCCCGAAACCTGGTCGCAACGTTCACCGCGGGTTCTATCGTCGTTCGCCGCGGGTTCTATCGTCGAAAACACCGCATTGTCGCAGGTTATATCCTTCAGATAGCACCGAAATTCAAACAATTCCAGATCCTCCGTGCAACATGGCAGCAACATCGGAGAAGGGCGAGTTCTCACTCGGCCAATTGGTGAACGCGGCAAAGTGGGCGTGGTCTACGGACGACGAAAGGGAACAGAAACATTTGCAGAAAGTGAACCTTCCTGTGCTCAAGGCAGTGCTGAGACATGCCAGCTTGCCGATCACAGGCAAGAAGGCTGACATTATAAAGAGAATAGCAACCTCGCGTGAGCAGATCGAGGACAGCCTAGGCCATGACGCTATCGACATCTTTGTCCTCGTGTGCAAGTGCGCAACTGGGTTGAGAGCAGGCACATGTCAAGGCTGCACGAGCTGCACTTGCGACAAGCAAGGCCAGTACTACTGGCACTAATGCCCATGCTGCTACTGACATTACTACTAACACTACTGCGAACACAATATGATTTGGTGTCACCACTCCTGACACTACTCCTGGCACTACTCCTGGCAGGATGCACTGACAGGACTCCTAACACTACTACTGGCACTACGGCTGACACGACTTGGTGTTGCACTGCTACTGGCACTACTCAGTTCTGACACTACTACTGGCACCATGTTGAGCGTCACTATTGACACTGCCAAATCACTTCGGCCGCACACTTCGGCCGAGACCTCCACCGACACTAGTGCTGCTGACACTACCGCCAAATGCGCAGGCAAATGCGACCGATGCGTGGAGACAATCTTGGCGGCTATCCCCAAAGCGGACCGGAATCACAACATTGCGTTGGGCATCGTCCGAGAACACACTCCCGGCTGTCCCACTCCAAGCTCTGCGATGCCGTGTCATGTTCCTGTGCATGGCACGCAAGTCCCCACCTTGGTGCACACATGCCCACAGCAAGCAGCGCCCGTGCCACGGGCGCATGAAGCGGGTGCCGCCGCCGTTTCCTCGTTTGTCCCCCCCACCATCAAACTTCTACCCGCATGTTCCATGGTGCCGCAATCTAGTGCCACTACAAATGACATCACTGCTCGCATCATTGCTGATGCTACGGCTCGCAATGCCGATGACACTACTGGTCGCACAACTACTAACACTGCTGCTGGCACTGCTGCTGGCACTGCTGCTGGCACTGCTGCTGACACTACTACTCGCATTCCCGCCGGCACCGCCGACATTAGTGCTCGTGATGCCGTCGCCAATGCTGATCGCAATGCTGCCAACACTGCTGTTGACACTACTACTACTAACTACCCTGCTGGACCTGGCATTGACGTGTGTGGTGACAACTCCGACGACACCCTAGCAAGGGGGGATGATGTCACATCACGTTTGGTCGAGGACATGTACGCAGCCACTAACGAAGCTGAGCTACTGTCGGCGGTCCGCAAGGCAGAAGAACACTGCGCAGCGGCATCACCAAAAGAAGTAGAATTCGAGCGTGTCCTGTGGACCCAGCAAGCTAGGTTGCTTGCCCCCCTACCCCCTCCACCTATCGTCGCGGTCGCTCACTAGTGTTAGTAGCAGTGCTAAGTAGTGTTCGTAGTGGTGACCTCATGTGTGTGAGCGGGATGTCAATGGCAATGCCAACAATGAACCTGGTAGTAGCGTGAGCGGTAGCTTTGTCTATAGTGTCGGTAGGCAAAAGAGTGCGACGTGCCACGTGTTAGTATCACTGGTCTAGACACTATGCCAACGCCACCTCTCTTGATGAGGCTATGCAATCTTCAAAATGGATCGAGTTCACGCACCCCCAACGCTAAAGATGTGGAAGATGGGCTCCGTGACCTGGACATCGAAGGCAAATCCACGCCTAGTAGTGTCCGTGGTAGTGTCAGTAGTAGTGTCAGTAGTAGTGTCTAGTAGTGTCACTAGTAGTGTCAGGTAGTAGGGTTAGGTAGTAGTGTCTGTAGTAGTGTCAGTAGTAGTGTCACTAGTAGTGTCAGCAGTAGTGTCAGTAGCAATGTCACTAGCAGTGTCGGCAGTAGTGGCAGTAGTGTTAGTAGCCGTGTCACTAGTAGTGCCAGTAGACTACTCATTGCCTCCAATGCGAGTGTGTCTCGTGTGGGTCACCGGGTAGGTTCTCCGTCGCTTTCGATCAATAACTAAAACATGACCCTCCACTTGTAGAACTCCAAGAGTTGTGCGACGAGTACGCACCCAAAACGTCAGCACTGACAAGCAAGCAAGAAATCGTTAAAGAAATGCTCGCTGTCACGTTTGGTGACAACTACGATAGGGCGGACGTGTCTACAACGCTCACCCCACAAGAGAAAGAGCGCCGCAACCTGCTCATCGAGAGACGCACGCACTTGCTATACCAAGCCAAGTCCATGAAAGGACGCAAGCAGAACGCCCGCTTGGAGGTTAGGTTCCTACACTTCTTGAAGGACATCGGGTGGCCCGCGACTCGCGAAATACCGATATCGTTTATCGACGAATGCATCGCGGCATGTGTCAACGAGTCATACCGCAAGGATCCCGCCAAGAAGGGCAAATTGCAGGACTTGTGGTCACTGGTACACGCTAATGACGCATCCTTGTGGGTGAGTGCACTCTCCACCAGCCGTTGCAATTCGCGCACGGTGAAGACGTACGTTGGCGCCATGAAGGGTTTCAGCAAGTCCCTTGGCTTCACTGGTAGATTTGCGGAGGACCGCAAAGGTTCATCATCCACCATTGTCATTCACCACTACTGACACTACTTCTGACACTACTCAGTGTTGACACCACTACCGACACTACTTAGTGTTGACCCTACCGCTAACACTACTTCGTGCCAACACTACCGCGACACTAAGCACTATTGACACTGCTACTAACACCACTAGTGACGCTGCGCTGACAATGCTCAACGCGCCTACTATTTACACTACCCCTAAAACTGCAATTTCCCATGTGCGCGGCTAGGTAGCGTCTTGTTGGATTACAACGGTTGCCCGTTCGACTCCCAGTTGGTGGACACCACTCTATCAAGCAACACCCGGTTCCAGATCCGACAAGGGGAGCCTCCTCGAAAGTGTGATGCCCTTAGGGCATGGGTGTGCTTTGCATGCAACAGTACTGTCACGCTACCCAGTAGTGCCGGCACTAGTGGCCAAAGCATTGTCAATAGTAGTGTCAGTAGTAGTGTCAGCACTAGTGATAGTAGTAGTGTTAGCAGTAGTGTTTTGTTGTAGGGCCACACAACGTGTCGTCACATGGAGCACAGGTCATGGGCGCGCCATCTCACGACCCATGCTCCATGCAAGGCGCGCCGAGCCAACCTTTTATGAGGACCATCACCTCGCTCTGCGGGCAACGTTCTACGAGCGCAACCCAACGTTGTCGCCTCATCATCGCGCGACGGACACTTTCGACCCGGTCGCCGTGGTCGATGCCGCAATGTCGGTGACTCCACTTGTGATGCGGTGGCGTCTGGTCCTAGGGCTGTTGGTTGGAAATTGTTCACAACGCCATTGACACTACCAATTCTTCGTGTCCATGCAAGGTGACGCTCCCCTTGTTGCAACGCTTACTACAACAACGAAGTGAGGTCATTAGGACACCCCAATGCCGGGTCACGCCGACCTGTCAACTCGCCCCTCCTCATGGCGTTCTTCGGTACAACGCTACAGGATCAAAGACCCTTTTGGTGAGGCGCTGAGTTACAATGATGAACAAGCAATGCCTGATGCACACTCACTTTGGATTGCGTTTTTGACCCGATGACATTCCATCATCGTGATGCAGGAGGGGCACCAAAAGGCCACCCATGACCCGTACGCGGATTGGGACAAGATAGTGGCACACACTGGTTGGGGCGAGGGGTGCATCCCAGGAGGCCACACGGCTTGGATAGAAGGAGGCCACGACATGGACCCCAGTCCCCCTCCCATCTCATTGCCCTTCCACCACCCATGCTCACCTTGCCCTTCACACTCACGCAATGCACATCCTAGGACACGAGAAAGGGCATTGTGTGCTATGCCTGCACATAGCGTTGCAAAACCTCCTAGACAACCTCTATGCTACACACACATCATGCAAAGTCGGACACCCATACAAGCGTCGCCAAGATGACCCGAAAGCTGCATTGTTTCCCTTGATCAGAGAAGACGGTACCATCTCTTTTTGGGAATGTGTGTCCACCTCTCAACTCACTCGCTACGTCCGCACCACCATTGAGAAGGCCAACACTCTACGCACAGTGCCAAAAGACCCACTGTTGTACACCACCCATAGCAACAAGGTGGGCGGCGCCTTTGAAGCGGCGGATCGGGGAATGAACCTTCATGAGGGTCAACGCTTCTCGTTGCACACCTCTGCCCACAACTTTGCACTTTACGCCATGCTTCTTGGAAAGATTGAAGCTGGGCATACTGTCGTGGAGATGCAACAACCAAAATTGGCTGGCACTGAACACATCAAGTCCACTCGCCAACTTCAAGGAGCCGCACCCACACGTCGCATGATGCCATTTTTTCATTTTTCTCCTCTCCTCATTCTAATCCTCCCAAAACAGCGGCTCTCCTTGATGCGTATGCTACCATCAAAGCACAAAAGCAAGCCATTGAAGACCTACGCGAGCAAGTCGCTACATCGCGCGAGTCCGTGACAGAAATCAAAGCCCACGCCGAGGAAATGGCGTCCCTCATGAGAAATCAAAGGGAGATGCTCACCCTTGAGCGCAAGGCGGCATCCCCTCTCTCTGTTTGTTGTTAACACCTCTTTTGGCACACGCACTACTATTGACGCTATTGCCAAGGCTACCCATGACACTATCAACCTCACCACTAGTGGCATCGTTGACGGCAATGCTGCTCCCCCCCCGCGCGCTACTATTGACACTACTGCTGACTCTAGTACTAACACTACCGCTAACAGCACTACTGCCAACACTACTACCCACATGACTACTGACACTACCGTTGACACTACTACTGACACTGCTACTAACACTACCCGTGGCATGACACTACTAGTGACACTACTAGTGACCAGCGCTACTGGTGACACTACTAGTGACACTACCACTAACACTACTACCGACACTACTAGTGACACTACTAGTGACACTACTAGTGACCAGCGCTACTGGTGACACTACTAGTGACACTACGACTAACACTACTACCGACACTACTACTGACACTACTAGTGACACTACTACTGGCACTACTAGTGACACTACTACTGCCACTACTAGTGACACTACTACGGTGGGCCATGATGACACACTTGCACCCTCATAGGAACATCAAAGGTTGATGGAGCAAGCATCAGGTCTTGCGCGGTGGTTCCCACCCCAAAACGCATATGGCCCAAGTGGGGCCACGCATGGCTCGTATGGTCATCCTCAATATGCCCCGCACCCCTACGCGCCAATGGCACCTACCCCCTACCCACACGCCCATCACAGCTCACGTCCGCCCTTCCACGAGCACCAACAATTCCCGCATAGTCCGCGCACCTCACACACGGATAGCCGTCATATGGGCTCCGTTGGAGTTGACGTGGACGTCAACGATGACCACCGTTGCACCAAGCGGGCCCGTCCTGAGTGTGAAGTGGTACATGGTGGCTTCTCAAAGGCTACGACCGCGCATGACGAGGGAGATGCGAATTCAAAGGCTGCGAACTCATATCAAGAGATGCTGTTCAATGAAACTATCAACTGCGCCGATCCAGAATGCGTGCTCACATTCGCAACAACCAGAGGCTCAACATTGCTAGTGTGATGCCTTTGTGGTGTTGCGTGCAGCATCAGTGATGTCCCGCATTCCTGCTACTGTTACAGTAACACTACCATCGTCACTACACACCCTAGGCGCGGACGGGCAGACCAAAACTTTCGCAAAGCAGACCCTCGCCAAGCACGTGAATGAGTGCAAAGGCGGACCCAAGGAAATGCACATGAGGACACGCAGTCACAAGGATGCCGACGGCTGGGAATTTGTGCGAGGGAGACCTAGCGTGGTGCGTGTCGACTTCTTGGTCTCGTCACCGCCGAGGACACACGCGTGCCCCCCCCCCCCCCCCCCCTCCCCCCCCCCCCCCCCCCCCCCCCCCCCCCCTGCAGGCCAGCCTTGCCGAGTGTGGTGCAGGAGAATCTACCCTCCTTGCAGACGCTCAACGTGGAAAAAATGAAACATGACGTCGTGAAACAACTCTTCTCCGCGATAGCCGCTCTCAAAGATAGCGTCCATGAATACGCCCAATTGAGTCAATGCCACTCTCGTTGGAATCCAAATCGCTTTGTCAAGGTCGAATTTGTTGAGAGTGCGCAGTTTGATGCAGGACCTACACTCATAATGCAAGCTTCGTTCCACACGTTCCGGAACGATGTGCACATGGAGCTGTTCGAGTTGCTCCAATCACCGTTCTCCACAACGGTCACCCATGTTGGCGCCCGCAAAGACATCGCATTGTCCTTGTGCACAATCCCTTCCACTACGTCACAGTCCACTTCCTCGGACACCTCAACCAGGCACTGTTACAACGGCTCTGGCATGCAAGCTTGCTTCAAGCCCAAGGATGAATGCGGTTGTCGTTCGAACGCGGACTCATTGGCAACTGCGGCACAAGCATGTTCAGATGCAATTCGCTCAGTATTGCCTATTCCTCCGTAGGCAGGTGCTGCATGTAGCGTGGGAGCTTGTCCCAACAAGGGCGCTTTTGTTGTGGTAGGAAGTAGCGCACCTCCCAGGTGAGTCCCCTTTACCGATGCCTTGGCTCTGCGCCGGGTGATTTCCGGCGCGCAACTCGCCGGCCCAAAGGGCAAGTGCCCAGCCTACTGTCCATCTTAGCTCACATAGCACGCCCGGCACGGGGGGTTTGTGCGAACAGGCGGCTTTCCTGTGATGGCAAGTGGCGCTGCTCCCTGGTAAGTCCCATTTGCCCACGCCTTGGCTCAGCGCCGGGCGATTTCGGGCAGACAATGGCCCTGCCTGCTGTCCATCTCAGCCGACACAGTGCGCTTGGCACCAAGGGCGTCGTGCGAACGGGGAAGCTTTGTTGTGATAGCACTGAGGGTGGCTCCTGGGTGAGTCCCCTTTGCCGATGCCTTGGCTCAGCGCCGGCCGAGTTGTGGCGCACATGCCGCCTGCCCGACGAGCACTTTCCATGTCCGTTGCCCATCTTAGCTTGGGCAGCATCGTGGGGCCTAGCGCGGTTAAAAAACCCGGCCCGCGCCGTCATGTGCGCGGGGCGTCGCCGTGCATGGCGCGGACGCACCCCGGCTGCTTTGGCGCCCTTGACGGATCACGTCATGGTGTCTACATTGTTACTACACCGACGCAAATAAGTCCTTCGTCTTGAACGATCCCGTGGCCACTCTTGACATTGTCTCGTTCAACCGCTGCACAAGCACCTTATGATTCGCCGGCTTATCGCGCTTTATCGCGCGAATGCGAGATGCTAGCACGCGCGTGATGTTGCCGAGTTGAGTGTGCCTAGGCGGACGTAGGCTTGTCATCATGATGTAGCGACAGCGGGTGTGATGACGCACAATTGTTGCGGGCATGATCATGTCAAGGCTACATGGTCAGGAGCACGGGCACTCATAATTCCTCCAAACGCTGCTGCTCTGTTTGTCGACGTGGTCCTCGTGACAGACAGGAACCTCGTCATCGAGTGGTTCACCATGCGTGGTGTGTATTCGCAACGGCACGGGTGCCAGTCGCGCACTGCACAACGCCGTGATCTCCCTAGCAATGAAGTCATCCTGCACGGGAGCAACGTTGTTAATAGAGTGGTGGGGGACGTCGTCCTACCTCTTCGAGGTCTTGCCGCAGGATCTCTGGCTTTGTGGTCTCCTCGCGCACCATAGGCACGTGCATGTACCACGAATCAACTGGCAACACGTCGTCGTCGACGTCACATGTTACATCCGTGAGAGCGGTGTTCTCGCCCCTTTCCGCATCAAAGGCCACAGTTGAACGTCGAGCAATGGCAACGGATAGCGCATCTCCCTCGATCGGGTTACTAACGAATTGGTGCGGCCACGTTTGTCCGTTCTCTGTGCACTCCAAGACGTACATGTCGCCTAAGCGCATGACACTCAAACTGGTGGCGACGCTACTTAGAGACAACACGTGCCGAAGCATGGATATGTCGTGCAACAAACAGGCTGATTGAGGGCATGCATCCTTCGCGCAAAACTCGCGTTATCAGCAAGATGAATTGAGGTTTGTCATCCCCGCACAGAGATGCATCCTGAAAGTAAGCAAGTCTGGCGGTGAACTTCGTTCCAAAGTCGCGCGAGAACTCCTGCAGAGCAGTCAGTTCTAACACTACTAGTGACACTACTACTGACACGACTACTGACACTACTACGGACACTACTACTAACACTACTACTGACACTACTACTGACACAACCACTGACACTACTACTGACACTACTATTAGCAGTACTACTGGCACTAGTGACTCTACTACTAACACTACTAGTGACACTACTACTGACACAACTACTGACACTACTACGGACACTACTACTAACACTACTACTGACACTACTACTGACACTACCACTAACACTACTACTAACAGCACTACTGACACGACTACTCACACTACCACTGACACTACTACTGACACCGCTACTAACACTACTGTCACTACCTTGTCAGCGTCAATGATGATGGGTTCACCATCGATCCCGTCGCCACTCAGCAACGCGTTTAGGGCGGAATCCGCCTTCGTTTTACCGCCGTAGTGGGTGCCGTCAAAGAGCGGCACCGCGAAGGTGTACGCAAGCGAACCGAGCAACACCACACCCGTCGTTGCGCTTGTGTCTGTGTGGACACCGCTGGCAACCGGGGTGTCCCCACTCTTCATGAAGACGTGTGCGCCCTCAGTCGCCGTGTCCCTCTCTCCCAGTGAATCACAGATGCTTTTTTGTAGTGTGCGTGACATCACTTTCACCTAGCATGAGGTGGAATTGCAAATGACCATGAATGAATCGAAGGCATGTGCGCAGGGATGCACCTCGGCCCAGGTAGGTTTGCGTAAACCGCGGTCAAGTCGCTTGTTGCGTAAACCGCGGTCAAGTCCCTTGTTGCGCCATGCCGTCAAACCGAGACGTAGCCTATCATGTTGAACAACAGTGTTGGCATTAGACGGGTGGTTAGGCGTCGGCTCAGGCTTAGTTTGCCTTGCATCGTCATGGCTCTCCACGGCTTTGAGAATGCTTTCCCTTGCACGTCCAATGTGTTTGCTCGTCACGCGAACCGAAAGCGTCTTAGTCACACTCCGTGAGGTGTGGTATTCCACTGGACACCGGCAGTAGCGTTAGGCGTAGTGTCCGTAGTAGTGTTAGGAGCAGTGTCAGTAGCTATGCAAATAGTAGTGTTAGAAGTGGTGTCAGTACTAGTGACTAACACCACTCATTGTTAACAACACTACTGGTAGTGTGGCCTGCGATCCACTCCTCGCCCCACTCCGCCGTCACGTGCTTCACTGACATCTGCAGTCTTTTAGCCGCGCGCATAGCCGTGGCGTGCACATTCTGCGCGTGGTTCAGGTGCTTCTTGACGTCATCAAGGCTTGCAGAAGAGGAGTTGATGACCGGGTCGAAATGCGTGCCTACGCCGCGCGTTGTGCCTCCGCGCCTTTCCTGGAAGATGCGAAGCTGTCCACGTGCTGCCTCCTCGTTGCCGTTCACCTACCACGCCACGTTAGCATGGGCAGCACTAGTGACACTACTGACACTACTAGTGACTCTACTACTAACACTACTAGTGACACTACTACTGACACGACTACTGACACTACTACACACACTACTACTAGTAACACTACTACTGACACTACTACTGACACTACCACTGACACTACTACTAACAGCACTACTGACACGACTACTCACACTACCACTGACACTACTATTGACACTACTACTGACACTACTACTGACACTACTATTAGCAGTACTACTGGCACTAGTACTGACACTACTAGTACAAACCTCGATGCGTCTCCACGTGTCGTCCAGTAGCTGCCACACACCATCCTCGCATTGTCTCACTTGCGGGTTACTCCGCCAAGCTCGGATCACTTGTAGAGCGGACGTGTATTGCAATGCTGGATCGCACACGTCGCCATCCTTGTCCTGCACTCTCACGTGGACGTACAATGGCCTAACGTTCATGGCACCATTAGCTTGTCGACAGGCTAATGTCAATACTAGTGTCGACAGTGTTGTCACCGCTTGAGTATCATCATGATCGCCACAACAGACACGTCCGTGAGGAAAGTGTAGTCCTGCGACATTAGCATAGGGTTGGCATGCAAACAAGCACTTCCGTGTGCAGTGCGGACCACTTGTCACCGACACAACTACCCACACCGTTACAAACACTTGCACACTATCACACTACACGCATTCACCTGCAAGCACTCGTCTGTATACTCCGCAGCAACGACCTCCTCCCCGGTGTGGTGTAGCCATGTGTGGCCACAGACCGATCGGAAGAAGCCGTCGTATAACGCCACGTGTTGCCGCACGGCGCCACGCATAGACTCGATGTTCACATCACATCGAGGGGTGGCCTGGAGCCCTCCGCTTACAGCCAATACAGCGCGACTCAGGCAAGATGCGTTGTCCACGCCAAGCGAGTTGCAAAGGGGGAGTTTCTTAATGCATAGCCTGCCACGAAGCGTGATCACAGGGAGTCCACACAACGTCCTTGCATTTGAGTGTTGCCCACTGACACTACTACTGACACTCCTACTGACACTACTACTGACACTACTAGTAGTGGCATTACTACTAGTGACACTACTAGTGGTGGCACTACTAGTAACACTACTATTAACACTAGTGCTGACACTACTATTGACACAACTATCACTAGTGCATAGCATATACCCTTGCAAGCTGAGGCGCTTCCTAAAATCCGCCTCTGTCACCACGTTAGGGAAAGGCTGCGGCAGCATTGTCAGCCCATGCAACCGCCACACGTGTGCGCGCACCTTCCCCGGCGTCGCGTTCTTCTTGACAAACGCCAATCCGTACCATGGGTACTTTGCATTGTGAATTGGGGGGGGGCACATGCCATGAAAGCGACGGCCATCAAAAACCGTCCACATACCCCCCGTGATAGGTAGCACTTTGTAGCCACCGCCCTCGTTTCCGTCGTCTTGCACCCAAAACGCCTGGTGCTGTGGAGGGGTTTCCGCATCCATGTGCGCGAAAACGATCGTGCTCGTCATATCGCTGGGGTCAGTGTGCAAGAGGCGATCCCGACCCTCCTTGAAGCTAACGAGGTCTGGTGCCTTAGAATACCACTTGGTGATGTAGCCCGCGACGTTTTCGCACAAGGTTTGCGCAGTACAATCGAGGCCTATCGCCGCGTTGACGTCCTACGCGAGGAATAGAGGCCAATGCAACGTTACTTGTAACACAAGTACTGACACTACTGCCGGTGCAGTTGCTGACGCTACTACTAACACTACTACTGACACTACTACTAACACTATTGGGAACACCGTGTGCTAACATCAGAACACGACGCTAGTTCTAGTCTTGAAGAGGCGACGCCGTTGGTGAAGGCAGTCATGGACCAATACGGCGAGGCGATCACTCACGTCATCCCTAATGGTAGCAGTAGTGATCGCCTTGCCGAATTGGTCCATGACTGCCTTCACCAACGGCGTCGCCTCTTCAAGACTAGCAATAGCGTCGTGTTCTGATGTAAGCACATGGTGGTGGTTGTTGTCGGGGCAGCGACCTCCACGCCCGAAAGCTGCCATGCTACCCCAGTCGTTGCGGCGCATGCGTGAGCCCCCCAAGGCTCGGTCTTGGCGTAGCACACGATCGGCCAGCTTCGTCATTTCGGTAGTCACGGCGTCGGGCAACCCAAACGTAGTTTGGACGCTGGGGTGGTCCCGTGTAAATTGCAACCGTTGCAACACCTCTCGCGTTGCCTTAGGTAGGAGGCTATGGCAGTGAGAGGCGACGCTATCACGCCAGGTAGTGGTCAAGGTAGCAGTGCATGGACAACAACCACAACAACCCCCTACAACTAACAGTGCTACTGACAATGCTACTCACACTTGCTATTGACACTACTGCTGACACTACTACTGACACTACCAGTGACACTACTAGTGACACTATTGATGACACTACTAGTGACACTACTAGTGACACTATTGATGACACTGCTAGTGACACTACTAGTGACACTACTAGTGATACTACTAGTAGTGACACTACTATTGACACTACTATTGACAATACTTGAGCCACTAGTGCTAGCACTACTGGGTAGCGTGCAACCCCCGACGCGGGATGGGCGGTGGGGGCATCCCGCGCAAACCGTAGCCGTGGCAGCACCCCTTGCGTTGCCTTAGGTAACAGGCTATGACAGTGGCTGGTGATGCGCAGAGGCGACAGTTTTACGCAAGACAGTAGTGCATGGACAACAACTCCGGACGGCCCATGCATTGACGGGACAAGGCTACCAATGGCATGCTGTCGTGAATGTGGGACAAGCACCTCACCCGGACGCCACAATCGCAAATGTGGGGCTCGTCTGCGCTTATTTTCACGAGATCGGACGCGACGGCACACCCAAAATCGCAAATGGGGCCATTGCTATGAAGCACTGCCCTCACGATCCTAGCTGGCACGTAGGGCACTCGTTTCCTGTTGCGCACCCCCATGCGCTTGTGAGTTTGCCTCAAGATGCAATGTAGGGAGATGAACAAGGTAACATACTGCGACCAAGTGAGATGCCGATTCACTAAAAGGCGCCCATGCTCAGCCTCCGCCAAGAAGCAGGCTGATTGTAGCCGTTCCAGGACACGGATTCGGCTACGCTTCGGAAGTCTCCGGGCGTGCCGTGGGGGGCGCGAACACTGCTTAGCAATCGTAGCATACATGGGAAGCTGATGCTTGAGATACGGCGACACTCCCGTGCAGTACGTGGGCGGGGTTGATGCGGACGACGGGGCCCGAGTGACGCTATGATGGACAATGCCGTCAAGCGCGCTGACATCCACGTCAATCGACGTGCGCCACGCCCTACCGGTACAACGAGCCCGGATGGCATCTTGCACTGACCGGTGTTTTACCCCCGCAATGACAAGACGCACCATTAGTGGCAAGTGAATGTCGGACGAAATCCCCAAATCGTCGGGTGTGCGCTCACCACGCATGGAGTGTAGTGCTCTTGTCATGCGAGCGCAACACTTGATTCGTGCCAAGGGTGATTCCAGGTGTGGCGGGGGGGGAGTCGCACACTTGGTTGCCTGCAAGCCGAGCTTCGCCGTGTCCGCTCCGCGGCGTTTCTGCAGATGCGACGGGGAGGTTAGGCAGGGTGTTACAAACGACACTAGTGACACTACTACTGACACTACTAGTGGC
>Ga0099797_100944_pt1 | contig 16847 bp, 7 predicted proteins | sample Uncmet_Sort48C_1_FD_89871 | JGI IMG/M metagenome (GOLD analysis project Ga0099797, IMG submission 89871) | Marine eukaryotic communities from CALCOFI LINE 67, Pacific Ocean - C012_Sort48C_1 | ecosystem: Environmental > Aquatic > Marine > Oceanic | place: Pacific Ocean: Monterey Bay | collected...
TCAAAAGTCCAAGAGAATTAAGCTCTCTGACTTGCCCACGTGCATGATGCCCCAAATCTTCCAAAGACATCTTCCCATCCCCATCTTCCTCTTCAACGACCCCATAAAATTTGCGTATTCGTTTGTTGGGAAAATCAACGGATGCCTTCCTTTTCTCCGTATAAATTGAGTGAGAAGTTGAACCAACAAAAGAATTTTTATCACCACCCATATAACAATTCACACTTGACATCAAACTACGATTCCCTTTCAAAAATTCTCCACAACATTTCGGTACTTTTAACAATTTCGATGCTAATAGATATTTTCCAACCTTATATTCATTTTGTGGATTATCACAATCAACATATCGAATTCCTAATTTTTGCAAACAGATTCCACAAAATATATCTTTCACCTTGTAGATCCCTGTTGTATAATACGACTCAACAACAACATCAGACTCATAGCAATTTTCAACAGCTTCGCATAAAAATGCTCTCCCAGTCACTATTCTATAATTTGCCGAAACTATTTCTCTTGAATGTAATAATGGAGACAAACATTTTCGACAATGAAAAAGACAGGGTAGTTCGATATTTGATAGCTTCAAATCTTGTTTTAGAATTTGGTTCACATCTTTCTGTAGTGATGCCCAATTTTTCAACTCCCCAATTTTCTTAACACGTTCTTCAGAGATTTGGTTGAGTTTTTGTAGTGTGAGGGACTTGATATATGCTGGATGGGGTAATGGGATTTTATTTGTAGTTTTAGTTGTAGTTTTAGGGCTGGAGTTATTCGTATTTAACGGCGTGCCACGTTGTAATTGTGTCCATATTACAGAGTTACTCGAATTTACACAACTACTGTATTCAGTCGTGTTGTTATCATCTAATACATTTGGACCATCGCCTAGTAATTCTGAAAATAAGCTATCATCATAATTTTCATTCATCGCTGTACTACTATCGCTACTAGTTCCACCAGCTGCATTACTGTTGTCCACCGCGAAACCCGGGTTGTCAAGTTGCATCCCAATCCCAGTGGTCATATAATCGCTATCTACATCCATGTATCGACTACTATAACTTTCAATATCACTGTTGCTCAAATAATTGTCACTGGACTCCCCGCTGTATTGTTGCCGACTAGAATATTCAAAAATCCGTTCGTGATTATCAAGGAAATATTCGTAACTATTATGACTCTGAGCCCCTGGCGCATTATTTCCCACCATACTATTACCGACAATCGCAGAGCTGTTAGAATTACTAGTTATATCACAGTGAGCAGACTGAACAGCTCCAGTATTATGCGACTCATACGAAGGTACAGCGTTGAATTCGTGGACTACCTCAGCTGTTATTCCTTCTGCAATTGATAAAGGTGTAGTTCTATAATTTTCCCCTTTAAAACCATTTGTAGTAGCTCTTTTCAAAAAACGTCGATAACTTTTCAAAATTATCGATCCATTGGCTACTACTTTTGTCTGACTCTTTGTAGACGTTGTATGAATTGCCTCTCCACCCGAATCGGCTCCACCGGTAGTAGCCGACAATTGCAGTAACTCATAATGTTCGAATTTGACCAATTTTTTCTGAAAGTTTTCTTCTTCTCGTTCCAACCTTGCCAGTTCAGAATATTCATCTTTTCGTGGCTGTAAAAATCCCTTCCACAATTCGAAAACTGATGGACGATGGAAATTTTTGTCATCAACAGATTTGCTGAACATGCTGGTGAGTGAAGAATTTTCCGATTCATTATTGTTCGCATTGCCAGTTTCTTGCGTCCTCTGAGAAGTTATATGAGAACTACTACCATTTGTAGTGACATTATCAGTTGAAATAATATTGTTCATTGGATGGATGCGAGAACTATTGATCATAGTACTATTAGTAGACGATACTACAGTGGATCCGTTTTGAGAATTATTATCTTCGACGCGAGAATCTGATAACGTAACGTCACTGACAACATTACGATATCCGCTTCTAGAAACAGACGTATTAGAATTTCTAGCACGACTTCCATAACAACGCAATAATGACCTGTTTCGATCTCTACTTGCACCACTGCCAACTTCGCTGCTGTTGTGTGTTACATTATTAGCATTGCCATTATTAGCATTGCCATTACCAGCCGAAGAACCATTCCCACTCCGATTATTGTTATTCCTATCACTGTAACAACAGTGTTGATAATCATCATGCGTTGTTATATTGACACTCGGCGTAGTAGTTGAAGAAGAATTGACATTCGGCAGAATCCCACCATAAACACTCAAAATACTACTATTGGTATTTCCATTTCCATTAACACCATTAACACCATTAATACCTCCATTTAAACCACCATTAAAACCTTCAAAGGCTTCAACATCATCATCTGTCCCAGCGCTATAGTAACCCTCGTCATCTTTTCCGTCACCAGGTACTAACTCTGAATTTGCATACCTTCTCAATGGATTTAAACAGAAATACATCCGTACTTTGTAAAGTTGTAATAAGAATTTCAATGTATGTGGATTTTTTAAAAGGAAAGATAATGGATTTGGATGCTGCTGAGGTCCTGGTTGCTTGGTTGGTTTGTAGCGTTTGTAACTTAAACTGCCATCAGTGTCGTGTGGAACTTCAGCGTGTGGAACTTCATTAACATTGCTTTGACTGCTGTTGTTTATGTTGTTTATTTTGTTTATCATCATTATCCCATCACCCGTCGAATTCATCAACAAACCATCCAATCTATCTGTTATATGTTGATTCTGATGGAAATATGCCTCATTCTGTGTGAATTGACTACTACTTGAAAACATTTCTGAAATTGCTGAACTTGCTGACGATGATGACGATTTTTCCGCCGATGATGATGACGCTGCCGATGATGACGCTGGCGATGCAAATAGACTCAAAGTATCATCATAATGGCCAACATTGATGGTATTGCATTTTGTTTTCCACATGTGCAAATTTTCCCCTGTGTTGTTCTTTTCCTCTGCCACAGCCATACCATTTAAATCATGATAGGCTCGGAATAAATTCACACTTGCTGCGTAAGCATCGTAAAAATATTCTTGTTGTCTTTTTGAACCAAATAGTTTATTTTTGTCCACCTCCGACGTATTACACGGTGACGCTGACAAAACCGGATCCAAGATTCCGATTCTACCACCTAACAAAACTTTAAAAATGAATTCCAACGCCAGTTCTCGAAATATTTTGTTGACCAAAGACACCCGAATCAGATCCAGTACGGTGATGATGTCGTATTCGAAGATGATCGACAGAATTTCAAATGGGAGACTGTCTAGCTTTGTTGTTATTGCTGCTGTTGTTGTTATGCCAGTATAATTTGCACCAGGTGCAAATACACTGGTCATTGTTTTCGAATTAATACTGTGAATAGCTGGCATAGTAGAGATTTTTTTATCATCATGACTGTCGCGATGATGACCAGCAGTGTAATTACTGGATGTCAATGTCATATTCCTTCGTTTGCTGCTGCTGCTGTTGGAATGACTGGTGCCTACTGTATCAAAATACAGTCGTTCGTACTCATCGTAGAGTTTGGTGTTTGTGTTTTTTTCAATGCTTTTTTGTTTCACCCCTTCATCATGCTTTGTTTCACCGATGACATCGAGCGCCTCATTGTTACTATTCTCCATCAATGACATCATATCTGCTGTTGATGTGGCCACTACATCGGTAATAACTTGATCAATCATACAATCTGGATCGATATCCATACTGCAATTATGATCGCTATGATGATAGACTGTGGTCTCTGTGTTACACTCTGGTCTTGTGAGTGTCTCTTCGTCTGTACTAAATTGATCCATGATGATGTCTGGATCCTCTTTATCTGAATTGCAAATGGACGGAAGACTGGGATTCAATTGATCCGCCATCAATGATCCAAGAATCTTCTGATCTTACAGGGCATTGATTTACAATTTTCGATCATCGAAAATTCTTAGACGAATCTGCATAATTCAAATTTTATTACCCATGCATTTAATACAAATTGACTTAATTAATTTCAAAAAACTGTTGCTGTCTAATTTAACATGTAAAGTTCATAATTGTACGACACTATTGTTCGTTAATTCCGAATTTCCTCATTAATTCAACCTATTAATCAATCATTCAAAATTGCGTAACTAGCATGCTATAGATTTTGTCAAAACCACACCACACATCTATTTTTCGCTCACCAAAAACGTTCGTTTACTACTTATAGAGAAGTTTAACTTTTTTTAATAGCTCACTGTTTAAGAATAAGAATCGTAAACACTATCATCGTAGTATTACTCTTTAGCTCATCAAATAATCCCCACTATCACGATTGCAACCATGGTTAAAATATAGATCATTAATGTACAAATTACAAAGTTCTATTCACACACGCAAGAAGGGATTTACTATGTAAATGAAATCATTTACCAATAAATAACCATCAATCTATATGCGTTTTTTTACTTTCTGCTAAAAAATATATAATCACAAATTTCAATTTTCTATCCTTCGAAGAAAGACTGGAGAAACATAATCGACTATTTTACACGTGGCTTTAAAAATTCACACGAAGGATATCAAAATACACTCACACGAAGGATAATATCGGTGATGAGACAAAATTTACAATTTTACTATAAGTTATTCGTAATAGACAAGCTGTAGTTATTGTTTCAATGACAATTGTTTTTTTGTTGGTAATGAATTGATAAAACACACAATCTAATCACATGCTGATGTTAACCACACAAGGACTCTCTGTTACTCACATAGACACAACACTTGATTCTTGAACACAACGACTTTGTTCATCTATTTGCATTGCTTTTAATGCAAAATTCATTTGTGCAGATGCATCAATGGACTAGTTAAACCCCCAATCGCGAGAGACTCAATTTTCGGACGAGTCACGATTAGATACACAAACAAACTTTTATTAAGATTAGTGTCAAATGACCATTTTTCGAACAATGTGAATGATTCATTTTACCCAAACAATCAATTAGTATACAGACTTCGCAACACAGTCTTCCGACACGATCATCATCGAGCAACCTCAATCTCCACAGCATCTATTCCAAGAGACCGACTCACATTTGGTAGCACTACATCCGATTTTTTTGAATTCCCTAACTCTCCTGCCAGTTTCTTCCTACTTCTTCTTGCCCATCTATACATCCTATGTTTTACCCCGAAATTCAGAAACACATTACATGCTACACCATGCAAATAGTTATCCCGAAGAACCTGCGGATTTTGTTGTACGAAGCCGCCCCTTGCCAATCCACCTTTGGTTTGCGCGGTTTGCTGCTCTTTCGGTTCGCCTTGTTTTTCCTTGGGATTAACCAAATCCCCCGTTCCCGATTTTTCGGCTGCGTTTCGTAATTTTTGCAAACTCTCACCACGTGACTGCATCTTCATCCAAGCCATATCGCATATTTCCAATGGCAATATCATTGTACCTGGTAAAATTTTTTGAATGTTGTTCCCAATACCTCCTGGCGGGATGTTTACACGGGGACTGGAGAGTGTTGGACTAACCATTCCCGATAATGGACTACCAGTAGTCGTTGTTCCGACGGCAGTTGGACTGGATTTATTCTGCTGCTGCTTCTGCTGGTGGTTCTCCGCCGTGGATACTCCTGTTTTACTACTACCGTCCTTTTTCGTAGTTTGATTTTTTCCTGTCGTTGTTACTGTTGGTTTTACCGTTGCCAACGTGCCTTTTGTGTTCCATGTGTACTCTAAAAATCTTACCTTATATGCTGGTCCCAACGTTTCACTCATTTCAAATGTCTTAAATTGTGAAAGACTTTTTGGCGCCACCATCGATCCTGTCGTGTTCATATTGATATTGTTGTTATCTGCGTTGTTTATGGTATGACCTGCTGCTGGTGTTACTGTAGCAACTTGCGTTCCTGCTGTTCCAAGTCCGGAAGTTCCGGATCCTGAGGCAAATTTCGCGACAAAGCTCTGATGTTTCCTGACCGTGGTTTGAAAATCGTCGTCTGCTCCTATCATCAAATTTTCTTCTCCGTTAATATCTGCAGCCTCATCAAAAATATTTACTTGATCCAATAAATCCGCATAGTATCGGTACACTGAGGTATTTGGCGCAAACAACTCCCGCAACAGTTTTGTAAATCCATTAGGACGTTTTCCGGCAACAACACTACGAGGAGAGAAATTGGGATGGTCTTCTGGTTTTTTGTCAAATTTCTTTACTGTAAGCTCTTCAGCTTTGTCATGGCGGGCCGGCATCGATGTTTTTAGATTGCGTTTTCGACTTGATGGACTTCCAGGAGTCGTGATCCGAGAAGAGCTGCCGAATTTTGGCATCGTACTGGTGTCCGGTTGTAAATTGAATCGCGTGGTCCGCGCTTTTCCCACTGCTGGTGGTGAATTGGGCGAATCAGCTGTTTTATCAATGGTTGATGCCTGTTGTCCCAATGTATTGTCACTTGTCTGAACTCCAAGTTGCGCTTTTTCTCCTCCTTTCGTACCAGCTGATTGATTTTTCTTCTCATCCGGTTTGTTTTTCTCATTGCTGTTTTGTTCTTTTGAATCCAATTCCGCCGAGCCACTACTATTTTGATTCGATTTCAAAATTCCCGCAAGGGCCGCAACCGGATGATTGGTCCCGCCACCTGTGCTGCTTTGATCTAAGCGTTTTTCTTGTTCCAACTTTTCATCTTCTCCCAAATCATCGAACAACGTCACTCTTTTCGAAGGACTTCCCGTGCCTGTCAATTTCTCCTTAAAACCATTCACTCCATTCACTTTCGGTTTTGCAACAGCTAATGAAGTACTGTTTTTTATTCCTCCTGCATCCGTCGCGGACTTCGTTGTAGCAAGTTGCAACAACGTTTCATTTCTCGGGGATGACATTGCCATCATCGCAGAATATCCCAAAGTATCGCACACGCCCGGAAGATAATAGAAACTATCTCGTAAATGATTCATTTTCTGATAATACGATTCCACTGGATCGGCACTATATAAATTCTCATCCAAAATTTTGAAAAACGTCAACACTAAACCCTTTTCTATTGGTATGAGTTTTTCCGGATTCAAAACCTCGCCAGATAGCATTTCCGCTAAAGCTTCTGTTTTACTTCCGCCACTCACAGCCTTTCCTCCACCATCTTTACTGCCACCTTTCTTCTCACCTGGACCTACTGGACCTATATTCACTGCTTTAGCTTCCATTTTCTCCTCATATTCTATATCCAAACATCTTAAATCCAAATTCAATTTCAATTTTGGTTGAATCAAAATACTTTGTCTCTCACGCTCCGCAGCTGCTTCTATTTCTTGACCTTTTGCAAATTGATTTTCACCTTTTTTGTCTTCTTCTGTTCTTAATCCTTGAAAATCTCGTTTTCTCAGATATGCTTTCACCTCCACTTGATCGTCGTATTGTCCTATTGCTTTTGCGAATCGTTTCCCCGCTTTTTCTATCTTTTCGATTCCGGCTTTCGCTACGTCCTGTAGATATTCATCGTCTTCCCTTTGTTTTTTCCTTCGCATAAATTTTTTCACAATTTCCTGCTTGTGAAAATCATCAAAAGTCAAAGCCTTACATTTGGTGAAGTTCTCTAAAACTTCCACTACACTCCAAGCTTTGTTAAAATACACAATGCATACGTCGCCTTGTTGAATACAACGACGAACTTGCTCGGATTTAACGTTTTTGAAGACGATATCGAAATCCAGATCTTTTGCGTTGGAAGGTCCAGACCGGACTGTGTAGCGATACATCTCAGGACAAGGAACTTGCACCAGGGCTGTTTGGATATCACTGTCGTCGTTATAATATGGTTTTACATCGGAAATGTAGAGATTGGACATCCACGCAGAATACTTTAATTGCTGTCGTCGTCTTTGTTCTTTGTCAAGACTTTTTTGAAGATATTCAAAAAAGGGAAAATCGATGTCAATGAGGTACCTGTTGGAGGAGTTTTTTGAGTAAGATTGTAATATTTTGAATAGTGCCATTATATTTCAATAAACGTTAACGACTGCTGTAACTGTATCAATCTTTCAAAAGTCACAACAATTGGCGAAGAATACTGTACAGAAACAAATTCTGAACAAAACAATTAACCTGAAGTCACATTTTTCTCCTTTCCTCAATGGTATCCGAACTTCATCAAATCTGACATTCGTAAACTCCTGATCTGGGATTCTCACTTTCAATGCATTACCAATTTTTACTTTCAATTTTATAGGTCTATTTACATTGACATTCAATACCACACTGCTCTTACTAGTATCAGCTGCTGTGATAGTACCGTCTGCGTTTACACTCGTACCTAGACTACCAGCTTGCGTTGCTCTGCCTGCGCCACTACCCATAGTAGTATCTCCCGCAATCACAGTCTTACGATCATCTGCAGCAGTTCCCACACTAGTACCTTTTTTAGAAACTGGAATCAATGCTGGTGCCACATCCATCAAACCAGCTGTGTATCTATCAAATCCAGTAACAAACCTCCCACACAACCAACCCATATCCGCTTTACAAGTAAAAATTTTCTGTAGTTTATTTTCTTCGTGCTCAGCAGAATCAAGCGGAATTAAATCCAATAACTTTTTGATATCCAAATCTTCAACTTTTTTTTCCTCTTCCAATACATCTTCCTCGGCCTTTTTATCCTTCATACTTTTCTTTTCACCCTTCTCACCCCCATGCACATTCAAACATTTCTTAATCACTTCGCATGGTCTTTCTAAAAAACTATAGAAAAATTCACATTCTCCACCTTCGTAGAAGCATGCTGGAACAGGAATCGTAACATTGACACCGTTCAAATTTTCCCAAAAACCTGCACTTTTCTTCACAAAATGCATACCACCCAAACCTAAACTGGAACTATGCGCACTGGATATAATCGAGATTCCTGATCTGCGCCTTGCCATTTCTGCTTCTTCATCCTTCAAAAATTGCGCCCAATTTCTACTGAATTCGGGATCATATATTAGGTTGGGATTCAATTGTTTCCCTGGTTTCTTGTGTTTTTCTTCTGGTCTCAAACAGAAACACAAAAGCAAAATTATAACACAAAGTAAAGTTGCAAATCCAATGATTACACCTTTCACTCTGTCTTCGAAAAAGTCCCAACCTGCTTCCGCACTTAAGGCATCTCCTTCTTGAGACACCTTGATAGCCGGTTCAACTTTTTTTACATTGATTACTGTACCGGTACCGAGATTAGATGGGTTCGGGACCATGCCAGTAAAAACTGGAATCGTTACCGGCGTGAGATATTCAATTTTCATATCGGTTATGAATGCTGATGCACCTGGTCTGAAATAGGGGGAGGCAGTAGTTGGTATGATGATATCTCCGCTACCACTACCACTTGCTAATATTTCCCCACTTGTAATCGCATCACTAGCTCCAATACTCTTGAAACTTTGTTGTGGATCGATTCCTTGAGAAAATTCAGTGAAGAGATTAGCGTTTACAATCAGTTCTAAGTCGTTTGTTCCCGCAGATAAAGCTTCGACAAAGTAATCCGTTAATCCGGGCGGATTCAAAACGACACCACCCATCGCGTCGTAAAAAGTTTGATTTTGTGATAATGCTGCGATTTCTTGTTGAATTTCTTTTAAAGAATCAGCCAAAACACCTTCGTTTGGTTGTTCAAGAAGTTGAATTTGAAATTTCACTTCTATTGGAATCAGAGGTTTTACTGCACTTTGTAGAGATCTCTGTTTGGGGAGATGATGCTTTTGCTTTTGCGCCTCATTGGGAGCGCTTCTTCTTCTTCTTCGTCTTTTTGTACCCTCCTGCTGCAATTCTGTTGATACCGGCTTTAGCATCCTCCTCAGGGCCCGCTCATAAACTACGATACTCTTATAATCCAGACAACTTCTTGGCAAGCTTTCCGTTACATTCCTAGATGCCTCTACAGTAACATTCTGTTTTTCCCAAATTTTGAATTGGTAAATCGATAACTGCGCATTTCGTCCGCTCAAACCCATGGATCCACCACTATGTAAACTTTTCACCCCTAATCCACGACACAAAGCTTCGACAAAATACTGCAACCTATTCTGCAATATGTCCAACCTTTGCTCTTCCGTCAATGTCAAAAGCTGAGCTGTTTTATCAAAATACGAATCATATGCCGTTTTGATATCTGCAGCAGTTGTTGTCGGTTGATCTTTCAAGAATAGACTCACAAAAAACGAATCGATCAATTGAAACTGAATACTGACATCGAATGTCAATGCATTCATATCCGTTAACGGTTCATACTTGGTTCCATCGTAAACAGATTGTTTATCTGCGGAAATAGGATAATATTGAATCGGTTGTGCGTTTGTCGCTTTGATTTTACGCTTTTGCGCTAAGGTTTGGAGGATGCGTGGTTTGTGCTGCTGCTGCTGCTGTTGCGGATAAAACTTCTCGCCCGACGCTTGTAAAGAATTTTCACGGCTTTGTTCGCTATCGGCAAATACCTGGATGTCATTTTGCTGCTGCAACTGCCCAGATCCTTGCCCAAGAAATTTTTGACCTGCGAAAACCTCTGAATTGCCATCATGATCATCAATGACATCAACACCACATACCAACCGAATCTGGATCGACACAAATTTCCATGCTTCCAAGAGAAAAAATACACAATGCAAGAACTTCAACATCGTAAAAAGATCACGGGATTTGATGTTATCGAAACAGTATTATAACACCGTCACTCATTCCCATACATGAAAATACCACTGTCATCTCCAGACAAGGATGAAAACACAACGATGCATGAAAAAAACCCATTCGTCAAAAACGCCGGATTATTAACAAAAATTCACACAAAAACATACTAACTTAGTAATAAACAAAGACTGAATCAGAAACAGACAACAAAAAAAAAGGAAAAATAAAATACACCTTGCGCAATTTGCGCTTTTGACATGCCATTACTAGTGCACAATAACTTGACTCAATCTGCACCAATCTCAATGCTTGAATAACTTCTCAAATGCAATTCGCAAAAACACCACCGAACAACTTAGCCGATCCAAACTATTGCGATTTGAATTGCAACATGAATGATCATCGTCCTATCATAAAATCACATCGCAGCCTCGCCGATTTGTCGCTCGTATGTCACTGAGAATAGTGACTTTCCTCGTCTTGTAGTATTGTTTTCTCTTAATGGTAGATGCACAAAACAATATAGTTAGGGAGTTTATTATTTTGCCATCGATTCATCGGAATGTCATTTTCGTCCTCATACTCTCGATCGTGACCATAAAACCAGCTGTACGCATCTTCAAATCGTGATTCGTCTCCTTCATACACGTCCTCATACAACCATGTTTCCTCTTGGATCGCTTCCCTCGGCACATATATTTGGTGCCCCAGAAAATATAGATATTTTTTTCCTACAGCCACTGTGTAGGGCACCAACGCTCGACCCACCCTGCTGTGCAACCATTCAATTTCGCCTATCTCATCGTCCGGCAGTGAAAATGCAAAAATTTCTCGCTCCACAAAGATGTACATTTGTTTTGTTGGAGACTCTAACAAAATTCGTCGAACCTCATCTACCCTTTTAGGATAAACCCGCTCCTTAGTCACTATATTCGACGGTACCACAATTGTGCGGTCCCTATAGGCCTCGCGCAATAACTCCTTGTTTGGGTATTCTCGGTCCACATTTACCTCCTTCTGAATTCTCTCCAAATCCCCATGAAAAAGCTCTGACGACGAATTTAATTTTACCAGCATGGATGTTGGTCGTCCGTCAGGATCCCCCTCCTCACACCAGCTGCTCCCTGTACATTGCCCGGTGAAAATTTTCTCACACTTTCGGAACTCGAATAACATCGGCCTGTTTGCGGGATCGAAATTTCCATCTCTAACATGATCTGGAACAATAGAATCTCTAACGTGGCTAATGGTCAAATCGAAGGCTCCGTCGCGGTTCATGAAAATTTGGCACTCGTCTCGAGCAAATTTCATCACATAGTCCGGAATACAACCATTATTCATCGTCCACCATTCTTGTAAATCACCATAGAAGAAAATACGTAACTGGTTGTTTCGCGATGACCGTCGTTCTGATGATCTCAACGCACCATCATCATGCTCATCTCCTCCGTCGTCCCCTACCGAAACCACTAGTTGTTCCATATTTTTGAGCATCACAAATTCCCCACCCACATCACTACCATCATCCGCCTCCTCCTCCTCTTCGTTCTCCTCTTTTGCTACATAATACCAGATCTCAAAAACTTTCGTATTGCCGCAAATTTGCTTCGCAATTTCCTCCTTCAAATCTTTTACAAGAAGCCTTTGCTGTGTATTAGTAATACTAGTTGGACTTTGAGCAGTGTTGCTATTGTAAAGCGCTGCATGCTCAGGAATGCTAAAATTCCTTCTCGTCAGAACTTCTGGATCGATGATTACGTCATGCACTTGATCCATGTCACTACTTAACCCAGTTTGTAGACGGATCGTATAGGTACTGCTGGAGTTACTTCCATTAGCTGCGCAATTCACATTATTGCGTGATCTCAGCCCATAGATGTTTCGCAGCGGAAGACTCTCAACTTCCTTTTTTTGTTCCTTGATCAATCGCAACCGCTCAAATGCGTTCCTCTCAGGGCTGAAATGCCTTGGTTCCTTTCCAGTCTCGATGTACTTTTGCCAAACTTTCCTTGGAAAAGCTGATTTGTGCGTGTCCACTGCGCTTGGCGTTGCAGAGGAAACAGATGATGCGCCTGCTTCCAGAACAGCCTCAGGCTCTCCTTGACTTTGCTTGACCACTGCCCCGGCATCAACAAGGACTGTTCCATCACCAACCCCAGAAATATCCGACCGAACTGTTCGCACCAATCTGCGCGGCCGATTGGAATCGTCACCATTGCCAACACATGCACAAAAAACATTCCCCATGATCTAATACCCAAGAGAAGAAACTAACTGATCAAATTAAAACGACATGACAAATTTGACATCGACTCAATACATCCAACAAAAAAGACGAAACATGATTCAATTTCTCACTCAACTTAAAAAACGACAAAAAAAGATTGCAACATTGACCAATCGTAATGATCTTTCAATGTGCAGATATACAGGCTCAAAATTATACGACACGTTTTTGAAGAATAAAATTTGGATAGGAAAATTGATGATGCCACTCCAAATTCCTGCGGCTTGAAAAGATGAACTCCAGCATAAATGATCATCGTCGTAACATAAAATCACATCGCAGTCTCGTTAATCTGTCGCTCGTGCGTCTCTGAACAAGAAAAAATCCATGTTGTGCCGCGCACATCGTAGCAGTTAATTTTTCTGGAAACACTATCGCGCAAACAAAATCATAGGGACAGTATTATTTCGCCATCGGTTCATTGGAATGTCATCTTCGTCCAAATACACTCGATCGTGACCATAAAACCAGCTGTACGCATCTTCAAATCGTGATTCGTCTCCTTCATACACGTCCTCATACAACCATGTTTCCTCTTGGATCGCTGCCCTCGGCGCCGCATGTATAATTTGATGCTCCAGAAAATAAAGATATTTTTTTCCTACAGCCACTGTGTAGGGCACCACCACTCCACGGTGCCGTACCGTGCTGTACAGCCATTCAATTTCGCCGATCTCATCGTCCGGCAGTGAAAATGCAAAAATTTCTCGCCCCACAAATATGTATATTCGTTTGTTAGTTTCCAACAATAACCGTTGAACCTCATCTACGCTCAAAGGATAAACCCCCAACTTACCTTTATTGTTAACCTTCTGAATTCTCTCCAAATCTCCATGGAAAAGCTCTGACGACGAATTTAATTTCACCAGCATGGATGTTGGTCGTCCCTGTGGATTCCCGTCCTCAGACCAGCTGCTCCCTGTACATTGCCCGGTAAAAATTTTCTCGCACTTTCGGAACTCGAACAACACCAACGGGTCATCCACAAGAATTTCTACGCCATACACAAAAATTTGGCATTCGTCTCTAGAGAACTCCATCACATATCTCGGAATAGAAAATTTATTAATGGGGACATCGTCTCGGAATGTCTTCCATTCTTGGAATTGCCCATAGAAGAAAATACGTAACTGATTTGCAAAGTTATGGTTTCGCGATGGCCGTCGTTCTGATGATCTCAACGCACCATCACCATGTTCATCTCCTCCGTCGTCCACCACCGAAACCATTAGTTGTTCCATATCTTTGAGCATCACAAATTCCCCACCCACATCACTACCATCATCCGCCTCCTCCTCCTCTTCGTGAAGTTCGGTCTCCTCTTTTTCTACATAATACCAGATCTCAAAAACTTTGGTATTGCCGCAAATTTGCCTCGCAATTTCTTCTTTCAAATCTTTTACAAGAAGTCTTTGCTGTTGATGCGTATTAATGGACAAACTCTGAACAGTGTTGCTATTGTAAAGCGCTGCATGCTCAGGAATGCTAAAATTCCTTTTCCTTAAAACTTCTGGATCGATGATTACATCATGAACTTGCTCTACATCACTACTCAACCCAGTTTGTAGACGGATCGTGTAGCCAGTGTTGTAGCCAGTACTTCCACTTGCAAGATGACGTGATCTCAACCCATAGACTTCTCGAACCGGAAGACTCTCGACTTCCTTTTTTTGTTCCTTGATCATTTTCAACCGCGCAAATGCGCTTCTCTCAGGCCCGTAGTCGGATGGTTCCTCTCCAGTCTCGATGTACTTTTGCCAAACGGGCCATGGAGAAGCTGACTTGTGTGTCTCCACTGCGCTCCTCTTTGAAGAAGAGTCTGATGCGCCTGCCTGCACAACAGGCTCTCCTTGAATCATGTGCTTGCCGACTGCCCCGACATCAACGAGGACTTTTTCCTCACCAACGCCAGAATCATCCGACCGAACTGTTCGCACCAATCTGCGCGGCCGATTGGAATCGTCACCGTTGCCAACACATGCACAAAAAACATTCCCCATGATCTAATACCCAAGAGAAACTAACTTATCAAATTAAAACGACATGACAAATTTGAAATTGACATCGACTCAATACCTTCAACAAAAAAGACGAAACATGATTTAATTTTATTTTTAAAATCATACGACCTAATGGATCACTTTCACAAAGAAACTCGACGAGACACACAAAAAATTGGGTCAAATTAATAAAACATTAAAGGAAAAACAAATCTGGTTTGACATGCAATTTGGACATTGGATGTTGAACTTGTCCGCACCAACTAATGCGTGGATGATTTGATAATGCCACCGAACAACCTACGCGAACCACCGACGATTCAAAATCATGCGGATCGCCTGATTCTCCAAATTGCGGCATGAATCCCCAACCACAAATCACACTGGAAACTTTCTTCAGACTATGCAAAACAAACAAGAAACGCGCTCGCTCCATTCATAATGAGGGTCCATTCATAATCAGGGAAGGCATCTGGGAAGTCTCTCTCATCACTCATGCGAATAAAGGAGCTGGATCCACCAAGAAAATTGCTCGAAAAATCTTTTTTTCTCCCACCAAATCAGGCTATTCAATGTGTCGTTGCTAAGCAGGCATCCAATTTATCAAAAATTCGATTTCCGACTCGGCGACTCGTCACGTCACATCGCTGGCCTTCATTTGTTAAGTTGAACATCATGTAATTTTCAAAATACCAACTAAGTTTTTTCTCGATGCAATTCTCCTTTAGAATCATGTGATCACCAACTCCTCTAATCGCCAAGAATCTTCTTGTGCAACGACACCTCCGAGATGTCGTTGCAGGATACAACTGGTACGGGATTCGAGAACAAGATATAATAGCTATAGGGGGCATAGCTACATTCCATAATATTGTACAATAGTAAATCAAGAAACCCAAGCGAGAAACGGAAAATTGCAGTATGTCCATTCACAATGTCACACCAATTGACATGAAATGCTTTCTTCATCCTGCATAATCTTTTTCAACGAATCTGACACAATCCGCGATTTTTCACATAGAACAGAATCAAAAAAAAAAAAGACACAACAATAACAAAATAAATCCCAATTCCCTCGCCCGATATAGTTACGGCCCATGTCCACCACTTATACTCTCCATAAATTCAACACCATTCTTTTTAAACCCATTGATCAAATCTGGATATGTAGGCATTCTTCCTGCTTTAACACTGGACCACACCAACCTCTTATGATGATATATTTCAAATGCACCCGTTTGTGTGAATCCGGAAGATACCATATTCCCAATTAACCATGTAAACATAAATGATCCCAATTTATTTTCCGTTAAACCTCGTATCACCCCCGGAACTGGAGCTTTGAGAACGTTTTCGAAGATGCCATCGCCGAGAAATATCAAAGCGAAAACACCCATTTGGAGATATTGAAAAACTTGGGCATAGAACGCTTTCGTTGGAGGAACTGGATAATGACCACCTCTGACGTCAAGATCTTGAACGGCTCTTTGTTGAATCAGCTGGTGAACTTGACGATAAGCACCTTTTTTTTTGTAGAGTTTTTATAAATTTAATTAGCTGGGTGGGGAAATTTACGCTGGAGGTTAGGTACACAACGCCTTTTCTGTTTTCACTTTGATTGATGTTGCTTTCATTATTACATAGCAGATGCTGCGATGCATTCTGTCACTTTATACTGAAGAATGAACCGACTCATTGTAAGACTGACATGATCGTAAAATGCTGATCAACCCCTGATTCAACGACGATCACCATACTCGTTACACTTAGGACTGCATTGATCATCAATAAATCAATTCACACGACGTTGAACGATACAAAATTACAAAATCATACAAATCCAAAATCTGATCTCATCCATATACATGGTAGATAAATTCAAGAAAAATTCAATAAAATACCTTCAT
>Ga0099797_100160_pt2 | contig 16810 bp, 9 predicted proteins | sample Uncmet_Sort48C_1_FD_89871 | JGI IMG/M metagenome (GOLD analysis project Ga0099797, IMG submission 89871) | Marine eukaryotic communities from CALCOFI LINE 67, Pacific Ocean - C012_Sort48C_1 | ecosystem: Environmental > Aquatic > Marine > Oceanic | place: Pacific Ocean: Monterey Bay | collected...
CTCAGGACGCCTGGGCGGGGGCGGCAACCCCCCATAATGGGGGGGGGGGGGGGGGGGTGGTACTAAATAAGTTAAAATATATGGCATTACCCTAATGCAAACAACCCATTTCATAATATGTGTGTTGGTTTTGTAGCATAACTTCGTTGTCCTTCAACGATTCGAATTTGTTCATCGCATGCTCCATGCCACAGCATTCACGATTGTTGACATATCATTTGTCCAATCGTTTCCATATCTTGCTCGTGTTATCCAGTATAAATTAACAAACCAGGATTTCTCGGGCAGGCAAAGTATAAGTTTTAATAATTTCATCATTGTTGGCCGAATCTTGGGCCGGGATGACTTCCAGTGGATTCGGGTCGCGGAGACTTGAATTTAGTCGGTGGTTTTGCGTCTGTAGCGTCCTTGACGGTCAGTTTTGTGTCCAAATACATATTTTGGAACCTTGTGATCACAAAAGTACAGTAACAAGTAGGGCCGAAGAAAACCGGGACGACGTCCCAATGGAAATCAATCCCAATATAAAATTGATCTTCGTGGGACATGGTCCCAAAACATATGTTGGCGCGATCCGGGTCCTTACAGAAGTTCCGGAGTCATGGGTACCAGACCTTTGCATGGAATGTCGACTAGGGCCCGATGGGATGAGTCCAGGGATCTAGCGCCAACAGCCCCAGGACTAAATAGTTTGTGCCTTTGACTTGACCTTTCATTGTGTAGGGAACTTGAAACGTGCGATGAGAATAATACAGCTAATACCCATACCCAGTCAAGGCCTTTAACTTGGATAATTCAAAAAGTGGTCTTCATTGGGTGTGGGTGTTTTTGTTCGCAATCTACCATTATAGATTCCACTACAGGGAGGGGGGGGGGGGGGGGGGGGGCCCCCCTTGTGGGGGGATGGAAAACTAATACCCATACCCAATGAAGACCTTTTCGTCATTTATCAAAAATCGATGCCTTGACTGTGTATGTGCATTATTTGTATTATTCTCACATATGAGGCACGAAGGAGTCGGAATTGCAAGAATCACCCAGACATCGCTTGTTGGAACTTTCGCGTAAGCACCCAGCAGACATTGTAGTTGGCGGAAACGGACTTGCAGCGATGGGCGGGTACGAGTTTCAAAATGCATGGTATTGTAAAGGGTCCCATTCAATCCATGCACGACACGCAAATATATATATATGTATATATATATATATATATATATATATATATGTATATATATATATATATATAAAGAGAGAGAGAGAGAGAGAGAGAGAGAGAGAGAGAGAGAGGGAGAGAGAGAGAGAGGGAGAGAGAGAGAAATAAGTAGGAGGCAAAGAGCCAGCAAACGGGACCAGGATTTTTCCAGAAGGCTGACATCTCAAAGAGATGATTTCGGCTTACTGTGGGAAAGAGTGTCACATTATGAGGCCACACACATTGATACAAAGCCAAGATGAGACAATTTCTATATTATATTATATTATATTTAGGGTCTCGGAGGCCCAGGCCTTTGAGGCCCCAAAATATACCATAATTACCACTATATTTTGAAGGGACATGCCATACATATTATTGCGGTTGCATCGTCATGGCCGTTGGAAGCTTCGGTGTAGAGCATGGCATGAACCAGTTCCAAATTCAAAAACAGCAACAACTAAAAACAAACCTATATATATACACGAGTGCGAACCCGTGCATTTAAATGCACGGTCTGATGAAGCAGAGTGAAAGGGACCAGAGTTCGGTGACACCGGAATGCGATTTCGAATGCTAATTTCGAAAGTGACTTGGAATAGTGGGTTCGGCTCAAGTGCAACAAATAGCAGATGTTTTGGAACACCTATGAATAAATAGCACTGCTTTCGAGTTCAAGGTGGCTCCGGTGAAGTAAGTAGCATGCGCTTTCGAGCACCAAGTGGCTCCGGTGCAGTAAATAGCTTGTGGATAGCTCCGGTGGCTGCAGTGGAAGGATATGCGTTGCCTGTGTAGTGGATTTATCTGCTGAGGTACAGCAAGTAGTTGAAGTGAGTAAATAGCCGTGTTTGTGAGTGCGCAGTTGCATGAAATGCGGTGCAGCTGAGCGGATTCAGTGTTTGTGAGTGCTCAGTTGCATGAAAATCAGTGCAGGTGCAGCGGATTCAATGTTTGTGAGTGCTCAGTGCGATGCAGGTGCAACGGATTCAGTGTTTGTGAGTGCTCAGTGCATGAAATGTGGTGCAGGTGCAACGGGTGCAATGATTCTGAATGCTCAGTTGCGAGAAATGCGGTGCAGGGGCAGCGGATTCAATGTTTGTGAATGCTCAGTTGCATGAAATGCGGTGCAGGTGCAGCGAATTCAGGTTTGTGAGTGCTTTGTTGCATGACACACAGTGCAGATGCAAAAGATTCAATGTTCGTGAGTGCTCAGTTGCATGAGATGAGGTGCAGGTGCAGCGGAGTCAGTGTTTGTGAGTGCTCAGTTGCATGACATGTGTTGTAGGGGCAGAAGATTCAGTTTTTGTGAGTGCTCAATTGCATGAAAGGCGGTGCAGGTGCAGCGGTTTCAGTGTTTGTGAGTGCTCAGTTGCATGAAATGCGGTGCAGGTGCAGCGGATGCGTGCGCGAAGCTCGTAAGGGTCCTAGTCATCCGAGGCGCCGCGTGGTAATTTTGATATATATATATATATATATATAAATATGTATATAAATGGGACTAGCAATCACTGCTGGAATTTTGTAACCATTTCCGAGATTCCTATATACATGGGGCCCCTGGTCCCCAAAATCAGACCCGGGCCCAACATCTGTGCCTGAGCGTGGGCCGGGACCGGAACCGGCACAAATTTTGGACCCGGACCCAATCTTGCGCCCAGGGCACACACGTATATAGGAATCTCGCACCTGGATACGAAACTCAAGTAATTGTAGTATGTATATATCATTTAATACATCATATATATCCACTGGCCTTCGGCCTTCCCGCCATCGTGTCGCTTACTCTCGATCGGTGATCGGAGATGGCGCTAACTCTCAGGGTGACAAGGCGGTGACTTCCGAGTGCCTTAACATACAAACACAGGAACTAACAAATACGCGAAAACACAAACACACAAATGTCTATATGGTTTTAGGGTCCTTTGGGGGTCTGTGGCTTCCTCCTTGGGGTCATTCTGGATCCTTTTGGAGTTCTCTTTGGCTTCCTTGGCGTTCCTTTGGGTGCCTTTGGGGCTCCATTTGGAATCTCTGGGGCTCCTTTTAGGTGCCTCTGGGCCTGAATGCGATTCTGGTCAGAAATCGGTTCGTTGGCCACCTTTTTTGTCGAAACATGGCACTTGTCTGCAACGATATCCCTGTTTTCACTTTCCATACAAAGCACGCAAGCCACCCCGGCAATGCCCGAGAGAGCCCGGGGATTGGAATCCATGTCCCTGAATTAAGATTTAAGAAACTGCAGACTGCAGTGCATTAGAGACACACTGGTGCCTGGCGACATGGTGGCGGATATATATATATATATATATATATATATAGGGTCATTGCTCAAGACCCTTAAGTGGGATCCCACAAACTAGATTGCCCGTAGCTCGCAACCATAGCTAACCGTCTCGACTCCGGATTGCACAGGGCAATCAGAAAAGCCAGACAAGTAGCAAGAATTTCGTTGAGGTCACCAGGTGATCTCGAAATTCCAGAACTCTTACAAGCAGTTGCACTGCTTGAGAACCACCACGGTTCAGAAATACCAAAAGTTGCCCGTCAACGACTTTGGGAAGTCATGATGGCCAATATGCACATGTATGATGCTTCCGCGCCTACCGCTCCTATGGAAGTGGATCCGTGGTCTATGCCTATGGGACCGAGAGGTGATTACCCACTTCCACCACCAAGCTCACCCCCTCCGGGGGCTCGTGTACCGCAAATGATGCCGCCAAACATGCCGGGAAAAGGTGGTTTTGCACCTCCGCCACCTTCTGGAGGCCAAGCCTTTGCACCGCCACAGCCGTCAGGTGGTCCAGCATATGGGTTCCAAGGTCCTGGCCTTCTTCCTCCACCTCCAGGCACACCACCGATGGGTAAAGGAGGCTACAATTTTCATGCCATGGGTAAAGGTTATGCCAATAATCGTGCTGCCAGGGGTGGTAGCTTTGATTCTCAGTATGACCCCATTCAATTCACTCAGCCGAGTCAGAGGGGATTTGACTCAAATGGGATGCAAAAGGGTGGAAACCAAAAAGGCATCTTTGACAACTATATCAGCCAAAGCTATGACAATCTAGTACGCACTGGCTCGCTATCAGGTTCTGCACCACGCCGTGAAAGACCTTATCATTTCGTAACTTGTATATCTTGTGGTGACGAGAACCAGAGACACTACTGGAAAGTGTGCGGCAATTGCGGCACCTCGATGACAAATCAGACCCGTATCGACCAGTTGCAGCAAGAAGGATACGACAACCGTGCTGATTATGAGGTACCCCTTCTTGATCCAACCACGGAGGCGCAATATTTGGACTTTGTGAATTGTAACAGGCCTCCTGCGTGGTTGATTGCCGCGTTAAATGATCCTACCTGTGAGTCTGCACGTATGCTCCTTCGGCTCAAGTGTAAACCGCCATGGTTCGACAAGTTTGCCACGAACAAGTTCGTCAAGATCCCCATTGAGATCGCGCAACACTTGATGTCCTTACCCCCGCTCAATGCCAAGCCGATTGGCGACGCGAGGGCCCAGCATACACAAGAACAAGTTAGCAGTGGCCCTTCGCCTATAAGGGCTGATTCACCATTTGCGGCTGGAAGCGCCGGTGCTACAGCCATGCCTACATCGCCTGGCCCGCTAGCCGCGGCCCCAGCGTCACCGTTTCATGCAATTGATCCGGCAAACCCTCCGTTTGCAAGGTCTTCCAGCCCTTTCAAGCAAGCCGCTGCTCGTGCTCTACCTGCATCAGGTGCTGGAAAAAGCCCATTTATCACGGATCTTCAGATTGGCACCGGTTCTGTCTTCATGATTTCTGACAAAGAGCATGCCCATGATCAATCTCTTGTTACATTCGACAAGATTGACCCCGAGAACAGTGAGAACATTGTTGCCACTTTGCAGATCACAGACACTATGAAAATCTCACTGACTGTGCCAATCGAGTCATTGAAGGTTCCGACGGCTGAGCAGGTTATCAGGATTAATGCATGTGACAATCCTGCTTGTCTCCTTCAAGCCATTGCCTATGCCTTTGCACCGCAGCCGCTAGTGTTCAATAAGGATGCAACAAAGGCCCTTGAAGATGTCCAGAATATGCTCCTTGACAATGCTAAGCAATGCGCAGAGCTTGACGAGTACGTGAAATCGATTGAATTAAGCAAGTATCAGCTTATTCAACAACATGCTGAGCTGCAGCACAAGCGGTACTCAATCGTGACCAAGGAACCCAATGATCCGGCTGCCTTGTCGCCCATCAACATCTTAGAGGCAGTGCCCGCAATGAGGATAGGATCTGGAGCAAAGGAAGCATTGATTAAAATTATCACAGCTGAATGTGAAAGCGGTGTCCCTGCAGCCGTTCACGAAGCAGCACCAACGAAAACCGACCCCTATGTCGCTCCAACGGCTCATGATGCTGATGATTCTTTTGATGATTCTCTTTCTGACTTGTCTGTCACAGAATTTGGCGACCTTGACCCAAACGATAGGCAATCACTTGATGCAGCTTCGCGTGATGTTGCCAAAGCTCGTGATGCGTTTAGAGCTGCAAATGTTGCAGTTAATGTGGCAGAAAATGCCATCAGTGGTGCTGGTGGTGGTGATGCTGATGCACCTATGCCAGCCAGTGTTAAACGTGCTAGCCCTGCTTCACCTGATAAGCAGACCCCTCGATCGAAGGGGTCTCCTACCAAGACCCCTGACCGCAAATCGGCCAGGCTTGCAGTTGGGTCCCCGAAGGTTCTTGCTCCTTCGCCGAGCCCTGTTGATGCTGCACGCATCATTGCTTCAAGGTCTGTCTCTAGGCGCAGACGCTAGGAAATTGCGTTAATGAATAGGGTTGATTGTACTGTGTATTTTTCTCAGCCTTTGTGTAATAAGTTCTGTTCTTATCGGTTTCCAGCTTGTTGCTTGGTATTTCCAAAACACAACCCTTTCATTTGCTGCGCTGGAATAGAGGGTGCACACGATGTTGCGTCTTCTGTTTTTCTGTGTAGTAAGTCACCAATGACTGGTGAGGTTATGTTTGCAGTATCCGAGGACTGTCAAGATTTGCCCGTTAAATTGTTTTGCTGTACTTATTATTCTAAACTGTCTCAGGTGTCTTTCACTATTTGTGTCCCTGTATGTAGTTATTATATCTCTATCCTTGCAAATGAGCATATTTGTACAGTCCCGTGGATACCGGTACTCGTCAGCACCATTCTGCAAACATATTGCGCGTGTCTTGTTACCTCCCCTACTTTAGACTCTCAAAACGTGGAGGTGCAGACAAACCAAAAAGTTGGTGATAGTTATCATGAGCATATGCCCAGCATTGAGAATTGTTTCCCTTTCAAGTTACAGTCGCTTGATTGCTCAAGCAACATGGCCCAATATAGGAAACAAGCTGCGCAAGCTTTTAGAGATGTTGCCAAAGAAGGAGGAGAGCTCCTTGAAGCTTTGATGGCCCCTACAATACCATTCCATCATGATGTATATGCTTGTGGAGCTCCCCTTAAGTTATGTACAATTTCTTTCCTTAGTAGTTGTTTCTACTCTAGTACACTGCCCCCTCCCCCATATAAGCAAATTTGCATTTACGTCGATGGTGGTTATAGGGATAGTGACAACATGGTTGTGCACACCTCCTGGGCACTGGTAGTTGTTATTATTAACAGTGCTAGCATTTATCACATTTCTCGAACGGCCCTTGGAGGTGTTTATTTTGATTGTGCTGCGCACGATTTTCTAGGCGAAGTCCTTCCCTCTAGCTCGTTCTGTGCCGAGCTGTATGGGCAAGCAATGGCAAGACTCTTTATAATACAAAATCTTCAATATTTTTCGTACTTTGCGTGTCCAATTTGTATAACATATGATAGCACTTCGGCGGATATTATCGCAAGTGGCGCCAAAATTTCAGGTTCTCAGCCTGAATTGTCTCAGTTTTGTACGTTATTAAATCATATTTGCTCTTCGGTATTCCGCTTGTCTTCGCAACATGTTTATTCACACTCAAATCAGCCATTAAACGAAGCTGTTGACTCTCTATGTACATATGCACTCTCGCATATTACCCCAAGATTTGCATTGAGATCAGGACCAGTGTGTCACCCCATGCTTGTGGCACTGGAATTGCATGTATTTGCAGATTTGCCCTGGCCCTCCAGGTCTGCGGGCGTGTTGGACGATCCCTCTAACGTGGTGTTTCAGGGGATTGATGCGCGTCTGATTGCGGAAGACATTGACACGTCCCCTATATACACTAATAGTGAAGATTTTTCACAATATGACATTAAATTCCTTCAATATAATATACGCACGTTGTTGAAAACCGGTTATAGGAAAACACTGTATACTCTTGCCTCCTCTTACCATTATAGTATCATATGTTTGCAGGAAACCAGGACCAAAGGTTCTGGCATTAGCAAAATCGGGGAATTCTTTGTCTGTAAAGCCCCGGCGCTTAATGGCCAATACGGCTGTGAAATTTGGATCCATTGCAAATTATGTTTTGGTAAGTTTAATTCAAAGAAAGTGTGCGTTTCTAGGAATGACATTTCCATTATATATGAACACTCCAGATTGTTGGCTGTCTCCATACACTCAGGGCCTTTCAAGATTCTTGTTGAATCTGCTCATGCCCCGTATGGTCATGAAGAGGACACCACCAAATGGTGGGATATGTATGACCTATATGCTCTTTCTTGTCACTCTAAATATTGTTGTATAATTGGTGGTGCGGATTTCAATGCGTCTTTCAACAAACATTTGTGCGATGATATTCTGATTGGTTCATTAGCTTCACATTTTAATCATTCTTCTAATCAGCACATTGTTTCCAAATCGGTACGCGCGCACCATTTATTGTTGGCCAACACTTTTTCCAAGCACGCATCCCCTAATTTTGCTTCTAACCCGTACACCTTTATTACCCCAAATGGTTTTTATTTAAAGTCCATTGACTATATTTACTATATTGGGGATGTGTTTATTAAGCCTCGCTCTATTGACAGGGATTTGCTTTTGTCTATTGGGTCTGAGGGTGACCATTTTCCAATCAGTTGTGCTTTTTCTATCCCCCCTATCAGTGGAAAGTCTGACAATTATAAAAGAAGGGCTCTCCCGTTCAATTCCAAATTAATGGGCAGTCCCTGCTGTGACGAGGTTTTCTTTGCCAACTTTAAAAAATCTTGCCCGTCCATTCCACCCTTATTGGAACCGTCATCGCACTATCATGTTGTTGTAAAGGCCTTTGTTGATGCAGCCAAAATTGCGTACCCAAACAAAGGTGCAAGTAAGAACTCCAAGTATATGCAAAGGGATGTGTGCTTGCATCCCGATACGAGGAAAGCAATTCTACGCAAATCCAATCTGTTCAAAGCTATGGGTAGGTTTCACTGTTGGATGGTTCAGGCCACGTTGTTTGCCGTTTTTGGTATTTGGTCCCACAAACGTAGTCCTCGTAACTATAGTATTGTTTTTGCTTTTGGTTCTATACGTACACTTAAACTTTGGTCGTCTGCTAGAAATGAGTACGTTACTGTATGCATCCATGTGGATTCCCTTTGCCAGCTTGAGGACTTGGTGTATTTCGCCAACAAAGACGCTGTCCTTGATGATACACTCGCGTCTAACAATATGCCGGCGATACATCAAGCCCTTAAACCCTTCTCAAATAAAGCTTTTAAGTCTACGTCCACTACCAAAGTAATTAATAATGAAGGGTTCCCGTCTAAGTCTACAGCTGAATCAAAATGCGTTTTTAGGGAGCTTTTTAAATCCCAGCAGGATGGAATCGAAATGTCCTTTGCGGACCTTTTAGCCTTAGACCGAAACCACCTTGCCACGTATTCTCCCCCCTCTTGTGATTTCGGCTTTTTCATCGATTCCATTCCTCTCCCCTCCCACCTTATGCATCAGTTTGCCCTTACAAACGCATTTAAGGGTTTTGGTGAAGACCTAGTACCCGGAATCTTTCTAAAATTGTTTCCAAAATTTTGTACCGCAATTTTCTACCCTATTTTTATTAAGTCTTTTAACTTCCTTGCCCCTCCCATTCAATGGAAAGGTGGAATGCTGCAGGAGCTTTTTAAAAATAAAGGATCGTCCTCTGACAAATCTAATTACAGGGACATCATGCTTGGAAGTATACCGGGTAAAAAATGTTTCTCCACGCTTCGCAAATGTCTTATTCCGTTTGCTAGTTCCATTGTAGGTCTGTCACAGTTCGGGTCCGGTTTTAACGGTGGTGAAACAGCTTTTGCCCACTTGTATTTAAGGCTCATCTTCGACTATGCTAAAAAAATTCAGACCTCCTGTTGCGTTCTATTTCTTGATGTTTCATCTGCGTTTGCATCCTTGCTCAGGCGTATCATATTTGCGCAGTCGTCAAGTGACGAGTCCTGGTTACATCAACTTAAATCTGCCGGGTATAGTGAAGAGGATATCAACACACATCTGGAACACTATTACACAATGTAGTTGGCATGACCAGTATAATTCGGTGTTTACTCAAGGCCCTCAACAATTTAATTTTTTATATATGCAAAGTGCTTATTTTAACACATGGTTTACTCAGGAATCTCTTCCTGGCACTGTTCATACACTTAGAGGGTGCCTTGCAGGTATGACTTTCGCAGACATTGTGTATGCCTTGTGTTTTGCCCCACTTCTTAAGTCTCTACGTAATGTTCTATCCTCTAATAGTATCGGTGCATATTGTTACGCTGACAATGTCAAAACAAATCTCTATGAAGCCTCGTTTGCAGATGACGTCATTATCCCATGTTACTGCAAAGCTGAGGCCCTTGTCCACAATGCTACTAATATTGCCAAGTTTGCAAATGGTGTGTTTATGGTTTATGGACTCCAACTTAATTTTAAACCGGGCAAGTCCGAGGCTCTCCCATTGTTTTTAGGACCTGGTTCGTCCAAGGCAAAGATTGCATTGCAAACCAATAATTTTGTGTCGTCCCTCTCCCCCCAAGTCCCTAATGTTTCTTTACGGTTTGTCACACAGTATAAACATATGGGCACCACGTTTTCAGTGCAACACGACTCAAAGGTTGAGGTTGCAATTAGGTCTGCTTACATTATTAGTGGTCTTAAAAAGTTTTCAAAGGTTTTTAACTCCCCCAATGCCTCTATTACACGCAAAGCTAACATTGCCAAAGCCCATACACTTACTGGTGGCACGTATCAATGTGGAACTTGGCCGGAATTGTCCAAACCCGCGTTTGTTAAGTTTCATCATACCATTATCAAAGTTTATCGCATAGTTACTGGTAATTTGTGGAAGTCTATGGAAGGTGCTAATATCTTCTGCGATCAAGACATTGTTTTTAATTATAAGCTGGTTACCCCCTCTGTTATCATCCGGTTTTCTAGGCTTTCGTTGTTCTTTCGCATTTGCAAAAAATCTGTTACTATTGTTAAGTCTCTAATCCTGGCCCTTGTTAATTTTAAAAAAGGTTGTTGGATCGAGGCTCTAAATAATGACCTCGTTTGGTTCTCCTATCACCCGGCTGCCCCCAAAATGACCAGTATTCATCAGTATCTACAGCTTGATCCAGATGCTTTTACGCACATACTTCGGGAATTGCGGAAATATGCCAAATCTCCGTTTGCTAACATTGAGGTTTTGCAGGTTTCCCCCCAGTCTGTTATTGCACCTTCTTTCTCTCAGTATGTTTGTATTAACTGTCATGTCACTAAACACACCAAACAGGCTTGCAACCTCCATATGTTTAAGTGTTTTAAATACAAAGACCCCATCCGCAAATATGTTCCCGAGGATTCCGTTACTTGCCAAGTGTGTATGTTAAGGTTGTGGACAAGGGAAAGGTTATTGAATCATTTGCGATATCGCTCTAGTACTTGTTATCACAATTATATTCTTAGAGGCCCCTTGATCTCTAATGCTGAGGCAGATGATATCGATTGCAGTCTCAGGTCTGTTAACATCCAGTTGCAGCGTAAGGGTTTTAGAAGGCACCACTGTGACATGCAGGCTGTTAGAGAACTCGGTCCAGTATTGCCTGTCATACTACCATATGGTGTTAAACCCAGTGCTCACCACGTTTTAGGTTTTGGCCATAATTATAGGAATGCGTAATTTATCTTGTTCTTCTTACTTGCTTGTCTTGTGGTATTGAAAGTAGCCGGTTCCGGGTTTCTTGTGTTTGTTTTGCTTTCGTTTTCTGTTTCCTGCCCTCCGGGGTTTGTTTGGTTTGTTTGTCTGTTTCCTGCCCCCCGGGGTTTGTTTTGTTTGTGTTTTGGTTGTGTTTCTGTCTGTCCCCTCCGGGGTCCGGTGTGTTCTTTCGGTTTTTCTTGTTTTGCTGTTTTTGTTTCGTAGGTTTCATACCACTTTCCTCTTTCCATATCTATTACAATCTGCGTATACATTTTAACCCAAGCTGCGTGATTGTGACCCGCTGCTCACCCAGGCGAAGATTAGCATGGCAAACATGGATGTCATGGCACATGGTGAGGTTGCCACGCTATATCGACCATGTGTAAACTGTGGTAAATACACTGGGTCGTTTTGCGACCACTGCATTGCAAGCGACAGGATCCCGTCAGAGACTTGGGCTTCGGGGCAGGCCACGCCCCTTTGTACGGCATGTGATTACAAATTTAAAGGGTCTTGCCATTTTTGTCTTGGGATTCACTCATGCATGCCGCACCCTAAATAGGACCCCATGCACTGAGAAACCTGTCATGGCCTGTTATTTGGTTTTTTATTTATTTTTATCTAATTACTTATACTTATTTTTCTACTTTACTTCTAATTTTGCTGTGTTCCTGCCTATAGTTTCTTGGTGCAAGTGTGTGTCCAAATTTTTCTGTTGATGCCCTTTGATTTCTGCATTGCGTGTTGTTTTAGCATTGAGGATCCTCTCCGCGTTTCGTGCCGGGGTGACCTTTGGCGCATGTAATGGTCTCAGATTGTTTATTGAGCGTTAGGATGAGGGCATGAGGCCCAACTGTATAGTATTGTCCCAAGAGTACCCATGGGACTTGCATGCGGTTGGTATGTTGTGCCTTCTCGTATCTCCTCGATACACATTGATCGGGGGGCATCAATCCAATATTTTTCCTCCACTTTTGTATTATTTCCAGTTTGTATTGTGTTATTCAACTTGTACATTCGTATTTCTTGGTTCTGAATACATATATGATTTCCACTCACAATTCTCTATGATCTCAATTTTCTGCGTCTCGACTGTAGGAGGTTCACCAGTCATCTGGCACGCAACGCTTTTTTCTCGAGTCTTGTGCGTAGTTTTTCATTTTTCCTAGTCAGTTGGATTAATTTTGCGTTTTAATTAAGCCATTATTCTTATGAACTTTGCTACGTGTCTGTTTTTATGTGTTGCTTAATTATCTCTCACAACTGTGGCAGCGTACCTGCGCAGAATGCCGATAGATCCTTCAGCCTGAGGGTTCGCATCAATGTTATGGTATTGTCGCTTATATGTCAGTTTGTAGTTTTAGGCGTCGTGTGAAAGTCACAGGCATGATCATTAGAAGTTGGTCGGTATGCGGGATTGTTAGTCACTTGTCTTCTCGTGCGCTTCTTGGCTGCAACCTGATTGATGGAAGCACTGTCTGCCTATAATACTTTAGTTGTTCTCACTCTTATGTATTTCATATGTGTTGTATCCATCTAATTACAGGTTTTTACCAAGGCTAGGATTTTCTGTAGTTTCCATTGTGCCCTGTACAGTTTTCTTGGATCCAGTGTCACTAGTCCGTGTCAGTTCTGACATTGGCTGGCTTTTGTACAGATTTCTTGTCAGATTATAAGTTTGTTAATTTTCCTCGGTAGTTCATTATTGCGTTTTAATTAAGCCACTATTTTTCTGTATATTTGCTACGTGCCTGTAGTTTTTAAGTGTTGCTTTATTATCTCTCACAATTGTGGCAGTGTACCTGCGCAGAATGCCGATAGATCCTTCAGCCTGAGGGTTCGCATCAATGTTATGGTATTGTCGCTTATATGGTAGTTTGCTGTTTTAGGCGTTGTGTGGTAGTCACAGGCATGATCATTAGAAGTTGATCTGTATGCGGGATTGTTAGTCACTTGTCTTCTTGTGCGCTTCTTGGCTGCAACCTGATTGACGGAAGCACTTTCTGCCTATAATTATTTGTTATTTTTACTTGTTTCAATATTTATTTCAATTTTAGATTCAGGTGTTCACTTTGGCGCAATCAGGATTGTTTATTGAGCGATAGGATGAGGGTCTTCTTGTATTGTTCCATGTCCCATGGGACTTGCATGCGGTGCTTACTTTACTTTCCGCACGATCCTGAGCAGAATGCTGAATATCCTTCAGCCTGAGGGTTAGCATCAATGTTAAGGTTAGACACTGCGGTTGTCTACTCAGCAGTTTCCTGAGCAGAATGCTAAATATCCCTCAGCCTGAGGGTTAGCATCAATGTTGAGGTTTGGCACTGCGTGTGTCTTCTGTGAGTGTTAGGTAGTGCTCCGATGCTTGAAGTCTTCGTGACGTGCTCAAGTAGTTCACTATATATACTGTCTGTCTGTTGTATTCTTCTGTTTTATTTATTTCTGTTTTTATTTCTTTATTTATTTATTTCATAATTACAAACATCATTTGGGAATTGTGTCATTTCATCTTTGGATAGACAGTTGCGATCAGATTCTGTACCTTGCAGTTCCTGATCAGAATGCTGATATATCCTTCAGCCTGAGGGTTTGCATCAATGTGATGGTTGACTGTTTTAGGATTGCCACTTGTTGGTTAAGTGAGAGATTGATTACCGACGCTTCCATACCACTAAGTGTGTTGTGCGAAAGCTGATCAGTAGAGGGTTTGTTAGTCACTTGTATTCTTGCTTGTGCCCTACCTAGCTGCTTCCTGTATGATTTCTTCACTGTCTGTTGTGGTATTTCTTTATTTTGTTAAAATTATTTTTTAACTTTGTTATCAGTTAGTTGCATTCTCATTTGTTTGTCAATCTTGTACTCTTGTTATCCGTAGGATCCTGAGCAGAATGCTGAATATCCTTCAGCCTGAGGGTTAGCATCAATGTGAAGGTTTGACAGTGAGTGTGTCTCTCGTGAGTGTTAGATATGTTCCGACGCTTGCTAGTCTGCGTGTCGTGCTTGAGCTGACCATTATATTTACTGTTTGTCAATTGCATTCTCATGTCTATATTTTTACTGTTTTTTATATATCGAACAACTCTATGCAGAATGCCACAAGTTGCATCAAAGTCGTAGGTTGTGCCTTTCACTTGGCTCCATTTTTCCCTCGCTCGTACGTCTATTGGCTCGTTCAGCCCCTATGGATGTCACTTGGTGGCCGTTTCTGGGTTGTACGTCTGCTTGGAGTGTGCATTTTGTGGGATTGGTCCAGGGGGCTGGGCCCTTGGCCTGCAATCTCACTTTTATGCTCACACCATGTAGTTGTGCTGCTCCCGCCCATTAAAGGCCACCTCCATCCTTAGCTCTTGTGGCTGTGTGTGTTTGTCTTTGTTTGTTTGTTTTTCGTTCGCTCGTCCGTTTGGCGGTTCTCGATGGCCTTTTCTTTCGGTTGATGATGAGAGTGCTAGCCGTATGTTGCGAGCTTGGTTCCAGCTGCCTTGGCATGCTTGTCCTCTGGCTCCCAATCATGCGCTTGTCGTCTCCTCTCTCTCCTTGGAATTGAAGGCCATCCCCCTGCCTGTTCGTTCCTTCGTTCGTGGTGCTCCATTTGTACAGGCTTAGGTGTTTCATCGTGCTGTGAGGCTGTGGCACCTTTTCCCGTGTCTTTTGGTGTTTGATTGGTAGGTGTTTCATCGTGCTGCAAGGCTGTGGCTCCTAGTCAGTTTTTCCACTCTGTTTTTATTTTTGTGTTGAGAGGTCGCTTCAGTAGGTGATTTGTGTAGGTAGGTGTTTCATCGTGCTGCAAGGCTGTGGCATCTTTCCCTATGCTTTCTGCCTCTCTTTTTTATTTTTCCCATTGGGTTGGCTCATGGTCGTAGGTGTTTCATCGTGCTGCAAGGCTGTGGCACCTTTCATGTGCTCATTTTTCGCCAGCTGCATTTAGGTAGGTGTTTCATCGTGCTGCAAGGCTGTGGCATCTTTCTCATGCGCTAGCTTTCATCTTTTTCTTTGTGTTTTGCGAGCCTACTCAATTACACTTGATTGATCCCCTAGCGGTCTTATTCTATATTTTACCTTACTCTATCTATTACTTGCTGAGGTTCTTGTCTATTCTGACCAGTTGATCGATCAAGTTTCTTAGTTCCTTTATTGCAGTACCCCTTGAATGAATCACTGTTTATTGTCTGACACAAAGCAACTAGGGTGTCCCAATTCCTTTCTACTGTTCTGCTTTTCTATTATATATGGTTCTTACCTGTCTCATTATATGTCCCCTTGTGCGTGTGCGCCATTTGGTTGTATACTGTCCAATAGGTCTGGGACTTTGTTTGTGCGAGGTTGCGCTTATGCTTTTGTAAGTTTGCATTCCTTCTGCTCTGCTTGCAGTCCCTAGCATTTGTCCAGACCTGGCTTTATGTACCAAATGGTTTTGTTATGTGTATGTTGCTTTGTGTTTGTGTAGTCCTTTGCTTTCGTGATTGACCGCTGTACAGTCATGTGATTCCCAAACCATTCGGATGGGGTTGTTAATAAAAAATAAATATATATATATATATATATGTGAAGATATCATTTGGGCATGCATTCGTATCAGTTCGTGTTTTTTGTACGATTTGAAATGTGTTGCAATGGTTTACACTGGTTGGCAAGACTTCGCATGATTTGGCAAGGGTTCGTAACTCACAACATGTTGCATGAGTTTCCAATCTGTCGCAGTGTTTTGTAATTCTCAAAATACTGTCGTGTCATTGCATAATATGTCTCATGGGTTCGTAATGCATTCCGTTGTGTCATCATATATTTCACAATTTCAATCGATAACCATTTCGCGTACGTGTCGTATTTTCGGAAAGCCCTCAGTTTGAAGTTCTCACTATGACAGGCATTTGCCAAGGTATGAGCCAGACTTTGAGTGGGGACGGTACCTGTTCCATGCATCTGTGGATGCAACTGCTTACAATACACTTGCCAATTGGAGGCCTCTGCTGCTGAACCGAGTCTTGTTCAAGCAGACTACAGATATTAGGATAGGCAGATTCTCTGTGTGTTTCCCCCTTTGCCCACATTTCGACTCGGTGCGGGCCCGCCGCGTATGGTGCAAATCCTATTAGGGTCGAAGTAATTTTGTGAAATTCGGGGGGCCGAATTCGGTGCTAATCCTATGGGGGGGGGGGGAGGGCCGTGATGCAAATCCTATTGGGCCAGGTGTTGTTTGAGGCCAGGGGTATCGTTTTTGTACGTACATTCTCTTATATAAAAAACCTTAAGAAAGCGGTCCTGGGGGCCGGCTTAATGCGGAGCTTGGGAGTCTGGCATGCAGCGTGGGGGGAGGGTTGGTGCAGATCCTATTAGGGTTCAAGTAATAATGTGTGTTATCATATAATTAGTTGTTGTTTTACACAACTCAGCCCTCCATCCTTGGAGGTTGTCCCCCCCGGGGGTTCAAACAATTGAACCACTAATCGTGTCTACTGGTGATGGACATAATTAAGCAAGACCTAAACCCTATTTTCCGATCCCGGGTCCCTAAACCCTATTTTCC
>Ga0099797_100945_pt1:0-7500 | contig 16808 bp, 14 predicted proteins | sample Uncmet_Sort48C_1_FD_89871 | JGI IMG/M metagenome (GOLD analysis project Ga0099797, IMG submission 89871) | Marine eukaryotic communities from CALCOFI LINE 67, Pacific Ocean - C012_Sort48C_1 | ecosystem: Environmental > Aquatic > Marine > Oceanic | place: Pacific Ocean: Monterey Bay...
TTTCTTCTTCTTAAAAAAGTTATATAGGGATGAAATTATATTAGTATATAAATATATGTACTTAATTATTTGGAAGGATCACTTTCTTTCTTTCTTTCGTTCTTTATTTCGTTCTTTATTTTCTGTGGGATTTGGATTTGATAATTGTATGCTGTGACTATGTTAAATGACCGTTGTCATTTCGCGGGCTTTCTTTCTTTTTTCACAAAAAAAATATGAAATTTTCGTTCAAGAGAAACATTAAGTAATGTTGATCTTAATGATTGGTTTGTTTCATAATTGTAAGCTTTAATAACATATCAATCTGGTTTATTTAAAAAGAAACGAATCCTTATTAAAAGTCCGTCCGACTGTCCGTCCTGACCATTCAATCGAAAAAAATCATTCAAGTTAAAACGAAGATCAACAAAGATTCACTCAAACGGATTTTATTTCAATTCAATGCATTCCACCGACCGAAAAGAACAAATTGAAAAAAAAAAAGAACAATCGAGCATTCGTTTGCATTCGCCGGACAAACACACCCCCTCCCAACCTCTTCAACCCTTCATTCGACGTTCATCAGTAAACCACCTTTCAACTTTACGAAACACAAACCATGGCGTCCATTGCAACCGACGCTTCACCGTCTTCTCCCGGAATTGGGATTGGAAGCAAAGGGCAGAAAACGTCCGTCAAGGCCATGTCGCCTTACTTCAAAGATCTGGATCTTATTAAAGAGCCCTATGCGACAGCCTTAGGGGGTTGGAAGCCCCCTGTTGTCATTGTCTTCGGGGCAGAGTCCGCGGGGAAATCGACCATTTTGGAACGCATCTCCATGTTCCCGTTGTTGCCAAAGGGCAGTGGCATCTGCACGCGCCTTCCGATCCTAGTCTGCCTTCGGTCCGCGGAGGCCGACATGAGCCACCACCTTACGGTCAAAAAGAACGAAGAGGGGCTGAAAGTGAACCCCGGCGCGAACGAGCCGGAAACGATGGAACAGGACACCCATGCGCTTCTCGACAAGTGGGTCGAAGAAACGAAAGGCCGAGCGATTTACTTGGCCATCCGCCAAGCCGGCACGAACGTCGCAACGTCCCAGGCCCACCGCGTCCTCTCGCGCCATGACTTTATGGTGGAAAATACGATTGGGGTGTTGACCAAGTGCGACGATGTTCGGAACCGAATCATTAAAAGGACGTTGAGCGACGAAGCGGACGTGCTGAACACCCAAAGTCCCCACAAGTACGTGGTGACCAGCAACCCCCCCGCCGAGAAAGACGCGCTGGGGGACCCGGACCTGGAGGCACAGGCAGAAGCGGAACGGCAGTTTTTCAAGGAGGAAGGCCTTGGCGACTTGGTCGAAAACGGCCAAGCAACGTGCGACGCCCTCGTCTCGAAAGTCTGCAACGTTTACGGCGAATACTTGCTCGACACCTGGATCCCAACGACGTACGTGCTTTTTCATGCCAAGGAGGGCGAGCTGGTAGGAACGATCGCCGACTTGGGGCGGCCGCTGCCCGACGACCAAACCCTTCCGGACGCGGTCGTTGACGCCACGACAACCTTGGCCAACGGGTTTGTCGACGGTCAGCTGGACAGCGTCGTGGAGAACGTCCTGATACCGCTCGAAGAGGAGGTCATGGCAACGATCGAGGCCCAGGTGGGCCCGGGCGAAATGAAACTGTCCCTCCTGGAACAAACGCTGCGGAAAAATGGCGAAGGCGCCCTTGTCGACGCTGTTACGAAAGTCGCGACGGCCAAGGTCGGGGAAATCCAGACGCTCCTGGAAGAAGGGCTTGAAAGGATGCTTCGAGGGGACGTCGCGGGGCGCGCCGGCGGGACGACGGCGAGAATCGGTCGGTTCGACGCGTTTCTCGAGATCATCCTTGCCAACGCAAAGGCAGCCCTGAAAGAGAAAGTCGACGCGCTGGTGGGCCAAGTCGCAGAGTGCTGCCGCGCAAGCATCCGTACACTGGCGTCCCGAACGTTCAACCTCAAAGCCCGCAGCGGCCGTATTGTCGTGGACGCCAAGGCGGTCGCGGACGCCGTGACGGGGAGCATCCTTGACGTTGCCGCCAGGCCAATGGTTGACGGGGCGTTGGTCGCCGCGTCGGTAAAGGCGTGCACGGCGTGGACAGAGAACTGCGGGGATGCGCGCAAGAAGCTGGAGAAAGACCTTTGCCGGGTCCGAAAGGTCCTTGCGTTGGAACTGTTTCAACGAGAGGCCGAGGAGCGGCCGGCGAGGTTGAAGGCCGAGGAAGAGGCCGAAGCGATCCGAAAGGCCAAAGCCGAGGAAGAGGCCGAAGCGATCCGAAAGGCCAAAGCCGAGGAAGAGGCCGAAGCGATCCGGAAGGCCAAAGCCGAGGAAAAAGAACGGAACACCATCCACTGGGACGCCGTGGAAAGGGTCGTCGGGAAGGATAAGGCGGACCAGATGAAGCAAGGCGAGGGGTTCACGGGAACGTTGGATATTTGCAAGAAGCAGATCACGGACGAAGGGTGTAAAATACTTGCGCCGGCATTAATCAAAATGACGGGGTTGACTCGACTGGATTTTGACAGCAACAAGTACGGAGACGAAGGACTTCAATTCGTAGCGCCCGCTTTAAGAACAATGACAAACTTGAAGGAGCTTTATTTGCATTACAACAATATAGGAGATGAAGGTCTTGCTGTGTTGAGTAATGTTGTTTCTGCTATTCCGCTGCTGGATGTACTTGCTTTGACTGGTAATAAGATTGGTAATGTTGGTTGTCAATGTCTTCTTGAGTTACTTGAGAATGATTCGTTACAATCATTGACTGTTCTTGATTTGAAAAGGAACCCCAATATCTCATCTAAAGAATTAAAAGACAAATTCTACAGAGTTTGGAGTGAAAAAGGAAAGAAAACGAATTACTTATACTTTTAATTAACTTTTTAATTCTTTTAAGTAAATCTAAATTATTATTCATTAATCCTATGCTGTGTCTATATTAAATTATGTATATTTTAACTTTTTGAACTAAAAAAAAACCACAAAAATTCAATCAACAAAAAACGATTTGAACTTTTAAAGTTATCAGAAAAGAAAGAGGTTTAAAAAGGAAAAGAAAGGAACGAAAAGGGAAAGTAAGTGCACCGAGACATAAAAACAAAGGCACATTACTCCAACACGTTTTAAATGTAATGTCTGTGCCATCGTAATCCGTCTGCGAGTTTCTTGTGTGGCAAAGAACCAGGCAAGCAAGCATGGTCGAAGGGTTTGTCGATGTCCCGTTGGCGGGAAGCGTAGGTCTTTCGTTGTTGAATTGCTGCCTTGCTTTCAAGAGTCCTGTTCTAGTGATTTATGATGAACTGCGAGCAACTGGTGGCTTGCATTTCATGTCAACACAGTGTTCTAATAACAGTAGGGGAGATAATTGCAGAGTTTGACGAATGGCTCTGATCTTGGACAAGCCATTTGTCTCTGCCATGACACGTTTCACCTGGAGAAGGCCAGATTGCATTGCCTGAAAGCGTTCATTTTGCACTCGTCTTTTCGGGCACCGCGTGGCCTTCGGAAGCGCGCGGAAGGGTTGCGAGGGGTATTTCCCGTTTCAATACGATTAGAAAGCACGTTTGAATCCATCGCGGCGGCATGTCGGCCAAAGGCAACTGCGAGCGAGGCGCCGACGTGGGGCGCGTGTCCTTCGTCGACATGGGCGTCCGAAGCCTCTTCGTAACTGGCAATTCGGCCGTTCTTGCCGTTGTCTTTGAGGCACCGCGTGGCCTTTGGAAGTGGAGCGCAGGTATATGCGAGGGCATTTTCCCTTTCAATATGATTAGAAATTACGTTTGAATCTATCGCGGCGGCATGTCGGCCAAAGGCAACCGCGAGCGAGGCGCTGGCGTGGGCCGCGTTTCCTTCGTCGACATGGGCGTCCCTGAGCTGCTTGGAATTGGCAATGCAGCCGTTTTTGCCGTTGTTTTGTAGGAACCCCGTGGCCTTCGAAAGTGCGCGGAAGGGTTGCGAGGGGTATTTCCCGTTTTAATGCAATTAGACAGCACGGTTGAACCCATCGCAGCGGCATGTCGAAAAGTAGTGGTAGAGGTCTAGGAATGATTCAGATTAACATTTCTGTGAATGGTGGAAATTCTGGTGGTCCATTGATGCATAATCACAAGGTCATCGGAATATGTACGGCGTCGGAGGCAGACACAGAGGCCAAATGTTTTGCCAACCATCCGATTACAGGAACTGTAAATAACAAATAACAAAGAAACGACGGAAGAGACTCTGCAAAAAGACTTTACCGACGTAAGTTTCAATATTTCTTCCGTATAAAAATGCATGTAAATATAACGATTGTGGATTCATTTTACAAAGCACAGAAAGAAAGAACGAAAAAAAACATTTTATTATTTTTAATGAAATTTTCAACAAACAAAAAAGAATGTAAATATCTAAATAATTATTCATTAATCGTATACTGTGTCTATACGAAAGTATGGATTATTTATGCATTTTATATATATTCTTCAATGTTTTCGTTCACATTTCTTTCTTTTTCTTCTTTCTTTTCTAAAAAAGTAAAAATTCCCTACGAAGTAAATATTGATAAAAAAAGAGTTTGTGTTTCATATTTCAATGAAATTTTTAACGGTGTATTTGTTTGTTTTCTTTCCCTCTCTTTCTCTCTATTTCTCTCTTTCTTTCTCTCTTTTTCTCTGCGAGCGTGTGTTTGTACATATATATATATCACCTCCCCTTCCATTGTAGGAAATGGCGGACCAGTGGGTGGAATGCAAAACACCAGGTGCTTCGGGGCGGGTGTACTATATCAACAAGGAGAGTGGAAAAATATCATGGACGATGCCTCCAGACGGAACCGTTGTTCGAGCAAAGGGTGCTGCCCCGGTGGCCAAAAAGAGCCCGCGGTGGTCGGCGTTGTCGTCTACGATACTAAAGGACGGTGGTGGGGGGGGCAGTTCGACGGCGAAACCGAAGAAAGCGAGCGCGTTGATACGTGATCTTCTTGCAAAGACACGGCGCGGTTCGGCGAGCGAGACGGAGGCACCCGCCCAAAAGGCCCCGGCCAGCCCGTTTACAAAGAACAAGAACGCGTACCGCGACGCCCTTGCACGGGCAAGGCGGATGGTCCAAGAGGCGACGTCCTTGTCTGTCGACAACAGTCCGGGGCCGACGGCACCCAGCGCGATGGGACCAAACGCGACGGCACCAAACGCGACGGCACCAAACGCGACGGCACCAAACGCGACGGCGCCAAACGCGACGGCGCCAAACGCGACGGCGCCCACCGCCACGGCCTCCTCCGCCACCACGGACATGGGGAACGGGGAAGGGACGACCAGCAGGGGGGGAGGGGAAGAGGCGACCAAACCGTCCGGGGGCGCGAGCGACGACCGTCGGCTGTCACGGGCGAAGCGAATTATAACGGAGTGGAAGCGGAAAACGTGCGGGCGGTGGTTCGGGCAGTGGTACCGGAACGCGGCGAAGCTCACCGCATGCATGAAGGAGTCGCAGATGAAGGAGAAGCTGAAACGGTCGGAGAACGCGCTGAAACTCTCGGAGGCCCGGTCGGAGCTCGCCCTGGCCCGGTGCGAGGTCGACTCGTGGCGGCGGGCCAAGTCGGAGAAGGATGCCCTGGTGCGCAAGATGGCGTTTGCGCGGCTGAAAAAGTGGGAAAAGAGCATGAACAACCGCACGAAGCTGTCGTTCGACAAGTGGGCGCGGTTCGTGGACATGGAGCGCGTGGAGGATATCAAGACGTTGAAGAAAATAGTAAAGAAGCAGACGAGGGAGACGGCGTTGTACAAAACGGCGATGAAGGATGCGAAAAAGAAGCACAAGGCCGCGGCCAAGGAACTGGCCAAGGTGAGGTCGGCGGCCCCGGGGCTCTTTGTGGGGAAGGACCCGGAGACGCCGAGGGGGCGAGCGGGGTCCGTGGCGTCCTCGGACGGGAGCGGCATAGACCCGGACAGCCCGGGGGGCGGGGAGCGAGGGAGCGGCGGCCTCGGGGGGGCGGCGGAGACGACGAACGCGTTCAATTTGGAGGCCGACAACAAGCGGCTGTCCCGGCAAGTCGACAGCTTGACCTCGGAGTGCAACCGTTTGATACAGTCCATGAAGGAGTTGGAGGCGCGGACGAAGGAGCAGCTCCAAGGGGCGAACGTCGTCAGCACGGAGGACATGGACAACGCGAACGCCCTGGTGGAGCACTGGAAGCAGCTTGCGGGGGAGCGGGACGAGCAGAACAAAGCGTTGGCGGAGGAGCACATGGAGGAGCGGAACAAATGGATGCGTCGGTTTCAAATGCAGCAAGAAACGATCGAAGGGCTCGAGAACGACGTGGAAGAGCTCAGCGAACTGAAAGTTTTGGAGTTGGCAGAGAACTACTACGTGTCCACCCAGAACGGGTACAATTAGGGGGAAGGAGGGAGAGGACGCCATCGACGACGAATGTTTGGGCTGGGATCAAATTACAAGACTAAGAATTGAAATTATAAAGAACTATATCATTAGTTTTTTTATATATTTTATAGTAAGTATTATTTTGAAAAATGCTTTTTAGTACGCCCCCTCCCTCCCTCACGCTCACTTCCGATGGGCTTCATCGTCGTGAAGGTACAACAGTTGAAGCCGCGATGCGTCGTTGGGATTGATGCTCTCGGCCGCAAGCTCGACGGTAAGACCAAGGCGCTCGGCACGGTCGATCATACTGCTCTCCCGGTCCATTTCCTGCTGGATCACGTTGACCCCGCAGTCGATCGCCGTCCGCCGGCTCAAGGTCGGCAACGGCTTCTCCCGAAAGTGTTCCCAAGGGTCGTAGTCCTCCGGCTTCGACGGGGCGGCGGCCGCCTGCGCGTGGCCCGTTTCCTCCCGCCGCCGCTCCCGCTTCTTCTGTATTTCGTCTATCTTTGCCCGGTGGCTGTCCGCGACCAGCTGGCCCAGCGCGTTTTTTAACCTGCCGTTGTCAATGTCACGGTTCCCGTGCTTGATCATCACGGCACGACGCCCATTGCGAAGGTCTTCCGGCCGCTTGCCTTTCTCCTTCAACTCTTTCTTCACCCGCTTCTTAAAGCTGGAGAGTTTCAACCCAGACCGAATCTCCCCTCGTTTCTCCCCGCCAAACAGTTTTGCAAACTGAACCCCTTCCCCGTCGTGATTTGAGTAATCGACACCCACCTTTGCCTTGTGCTCCGTCCGTCGAATCACCTCTTCCATCACTAGTTTCTCTTGCTCCGCTTTGCTTAATTTTTTCACCCCCGGCTCACCGTCGGAGTCTCCTCGGACACCCAAGAACCGTTCCAACGAGTCCACGTCCATGGTGGGAGAGTAGAGAGTGTATGGTATAATATTCGTCAAAATGAAAAATATACGAACATCTCAACACAATCTCAATCCCTACGTTGATAAAGACATGGAAACGACACCACCGGTGAACAGAAAACAACGTATGGAACGGGAAGAACACATTCATTCGTTTCTGCAAGAAAGAGTAAAAATCGGTTTCAGAAGAAGAATTTGAAAAAAAA
>Ga0099797_100945_pt1:12500-16808 | contig 16808 bp, 14 predicted proteins | sample Uncmet_Sort48C_1_FD_89871 | JGI IMG/M metagenome (GOLD analysis project Ga0099797, IMG submission 89871) | Marine eukaryotic communities from CALCOFI LINE 67, Pacific Ocean - C012_Sort48C_1 | ecosystem: Environmental > Aquatic > Marine > Oceanic | place: Pacific Ocean: Monterey Bay...
AACGTAGTGAAGTACCTGCTTGGGAAAGGGGCCAACGAGCAGGATATCTTGGAAGGTAAAATGAAAGGGAAGCACGGCAATACACCGTTCCCTACAGCGTGCGCCAAGGGGAATTTAGAGGACGTCAAGTTTATGGTAGAACACGTGACGACGATTGATATCAACGAGTCGACGAGCAGGGAAGGAAAGACAGGGGCGTACCTTGCCGCGTTCTATGGGAAAGGTAACGTAGTGAAGTACCTGCTTGGGAAAGGGGCCAACGAGCAGGATGTCCTGAAGGGCTCAAACGATGCTAAAGTGAAAAAAATTGTCGGGGAAGAAGAAATGAAAAAAATTCTTCAAGGAAATAAGTTCACGGGATTGTTGGATCTTTCTTCCAAATCGATCACCGCTGAAGGCTGCCGAACAATCGCTCCGGCCTTAAGAAATATGACAAACTTGAAGGACCTTAATTTGGATAACAACAATATTGGAGATGAAGGCTGCCGAACAATCGCTCCGGCCTTAAGAACAATGCCAAACTTGAAGGAGCTTTATTTGCATAAAAACAAGATAGGAGATGAAGGCTGCCGAACAATCGCTCCGGCCTTAAGAACAATGCCAAACTTGAAGTGGCTTTCTTTGTATAACAACAATATAGGAGATGAAGGTCTTGCTGTGTTGAGTAATGTTGTTTCTGCTATTCCACTGCTGTATTCTCTTGTTTTGTCTGGTAATAAGATTGGTAATGTTGGTTGTCAATGTCTTCTTGAGTTAGTTGAGAATGATTCGTTACAATCATTGGCTTTTCTTTATTTGCAAGACAACCCCAATATCTCATCTAAAGAATTAAAAACCAAATTCAAAAGAGTTTGGAGGGAAAAAGGAAAGAAACCGAATTGGTTAGAATTTTAATTAACTTTTTAATTCCTTAAAAGTAAATCTAAATTATTATTCATTAATCCTATGCTGTGTCTATATTAATTTATACATCATCCGACAAGTTTTAGATGTAATGTCTGTTCAATGGTAATTCGTCTGCGAGTTTCTTACGCCAAAAGAAACAGGCAAGCATGGTCGAAGGGTTAGTCGATGTCCCGTTGGCGTGAACCTGGGGTGTTTCGTTGTTGAATTGCTGCCTTTGTTTCAAGAGTCCTGTTCTAATGATTTATGATTAACTGCGAGCAACTGGGAGCTTTTATTTCCTGCCAACACGATGTTCTAATAATAGTAGGAAATTAAGTTGCAGAGTGTAACGAATGATTCTGATCTTGGACAAGTCGTTCGTCTGTGCCATGACAGGTTTCACCCAGAGATGGCCAGACGGCAGAGCCTGATAAGCGTTCATTTTGCATGCGTCTTTGAGGAACCGCGTGGCCTTTGGAAGTGGAGCGCAGGGATATGCGAGGGCATTTTCCCTTTCAATACGATTAGACAGCACGTTTGAACTTATCGCAGCGGCATGCCGGCCAAAGGCAACCGCGAGCGAGGCGCCGACGTGGGCCGCGTGTCCTTCGTCGACATGGGCGCCCCTTAGCTCCTTGTAAATGGCAATTTGGCCGTTTTTCCCGTCGTCTTTTAGGAACCCAGTGGCCTTCGGAAGCGCGCGGAAGGGTTGCAAGGGGTATTTCCCGTTTCAATACGTTAAGAAAGCACGTTTGAATCCATCGCGGCGGCATGTCGGCCAAAGGCAACCGCGAGCGAGGCGCCGGTGCAGACGTAACCATTGCAGTAAAGTCACCCCCGAACAGAGAAAAGTTCGGTGTTGATGGGCTGAGGGTTAAATTTGTGATTTAGACATGTCTCCTCCCTGACAAAACAAATTAATCTTGTCGGCGCGGTCGGTTGAATACTGGGAACTGGGGTTTGCTTGTGCTGCGCTGCGCAAAGATCAAGAGGTCATTTTAAAATTTTAAATAAAAAATACTTAAAGGTAGCAACACCGACAAAATTTCAAGTTTCGCACAAACGCACCTTTACACCCATTCTTCCACTTCCGCAACGGCAAGGAGGGACCCAAGGACCCGCGTCCAAGGCCACTGGTTCTGGCTCGCCCGTTGCTCTGCGTTCGGGAGGATGCCATCGTCCACGTCCAGGTACCTCGACCCACGCGGGTTGTAATCGAAGTCACCCGGAGCTTGCCCCGCTCGTGTCTTCTCCGTTTCCAGCGCCCACGTATTCTGCGAATGTATCGTATTCGAGGAGGCCGTTGGGCCTTTTATTAAGTTGACATCGTCCAACACCGTCGTTGCCATGATGTTTTTTTCAATCTTCTTTTTGAAAATTTTTGTTTTCTTGGTTGAAGAATATTGAATCTTCTCTCGTAATCTTCATTCTTTCTTGATTGAATTTATATCATTAATTGATATACAGTTGTTGTTAGTTCTTGATGACCGCACACTCTTCCTAGATAGAAGAAGATGACTACGTATAGTCTATAGTAGGATCTAGGAGGAAGTGCGGTCAAGAAGAAGAACAGAAGAACAGAAGAACTGCTGCTGTATTTATAATAAGTTTTTAAATTGATTGAATGTTCTTCTTCTTATTTATTATTATTATTATATTAACACCGGTATAACATAGAAGAAGAGGAGTTAAAACTTAAAAACTTAAAACTTAAAACATTTATTTTATTTAAATAATCCTTCTTCTTTCTTCTTTCTTCTTCTTCTTTCTTCTTCTTCTTTCTTCTTCTTCTTTCTTCTTCTTCTTTCTTCTTCTTCTTTCTTCTTCTTCTTTCTTCTTCTTCTTCTTTTATATTCTTTCTTCTTTCTTCGTTTCTTTTCTTCTTCTTTCTTTTTCTTCGTTTCTTTTCTTTTTTCTTCTTCTTCTTCTTCTTTCATTCTTCTTTCATTCTTCTTTCTTCGTTTCTTTTCTTTCTTCTTCTTCTTCTTCTTCTTCTTCTTCTTTCTTCTTTCTTCTTTCTTCTTCTTTTGTTTTCTTTCTTCTTCTTTTCCTTCTTCTTCCTTCTTCTTTCTTCTTCTTCTTTCTTCTTTCTTTTTCTTCTTCTTTCTTCTTTCTTCTTTCTTCTTTCTTCTTCGTGATATCTTAGATACAATATAATATGATGGGTGATTTCATTATGTATATATATACCTTAACCATAATTTACACACAAAAAATCAATATACACCCTCTGGGTATCTTACCATCACAAACATCACTTTTTTAAATCCATTATATGAGGGTGTATTGTTTTGCTAAAAAACACTGTTAAGGTAACATTTAAAACACAGGATACTTACTATATTTACAATATAATAATATAAACACAGCATAAAGAACAAATCATGGTTCGTTTGTTTCAATGCTGTATCTATGTATACTATATAATAATATTGACACAGCATGAGGAACAAATTATGAAGAAATTCGGAACAAATTCTGGTTCGTTTGTTTCTATGCTGTGTGGATGTACATTAGAAGACCCATTGCTTCATTCCGAACCAATCAATGAAAGAAAGCAACGAATGAGAAGCAACAATTAAGGAACAATATGTTTTAAATATACTTATGGGAGACCATGTTTGATAGTAAATGTATGTAAATGTATGGATTTAGAGTTTAGATACAATCGATATTAATTATATAACTAAATAAAATGAAACAATGAGAAAGTATACTTCTATTAACATCTACACAGCATAGAAACTACATTTCCTTAATTCGTCAAAGAAAAAAGCGAAGAAAGAAAGCGAAGAAAGAAGAAAGAAAGAAAGAAAGAAAGAAAAGAAACTTTTTTTTTGCGCGGGCGTTTCAATTTAACGAGGACCTTTCTTTCGTGGGGTGTACGGGGACGGAAGCGGGAGGTACGGATAGAATGAATGAACGAACGAAGGGAATGGAGAAAGAGAACGTCTTTATGTTTCACGTTTTAACTTGTACCCCAATAGCTACACTTTCATTTTCAAACCAACACCCACCACCATGTCTGCCCTTCCCGGAAATTTCGAAGTACGCACTACAGGCGTCTTCTCAGTTATTTGTTTAAAGTCTGAGGCAAAATTCGCCGCTGCTCCAAAGGCGGTGGTCAAGGCTGCGCCGAAGAAAGCCAAGAAAGAAGAGTCGGATGACGATTTGGACGATCTGTTTGGAGATGACGATGAGGAAGAAGATGACTTTGACACGATGTTGGCCAAGAAGATCGCCGCTGACAAGGACCTGCAAGCACGTAAGTATTAGTTTCTACCCTTTCTTTCACCTCTCAATCTCTCTCTTTATTGTACGTACGCTGAACTCTCTCTAACAGAATTTTTATCTTAAATTTTTGCAAACTTTCACAGGAATGAAGATGAAAGCCGAGAAAAACGCGAAGAAAGGCCCACAAAA
>Ga0099797_100946_pt1 | contig 16800 bp, 10 predicted proteins | sample Uncmet_Sort48C_1_FD_89871 | JGI IMG/M metagenome (GOLD analysis project Ga0099797, IMG submission 89871) | Marine eukaryotic communities from CALCOFI LINE 67, Pacific Ocean - C012_Sort48C_1 | ecosystem: Environmental > Aquatic > Marine > Oceanic | place: Pacific Ocean: Monterey Bay | collected...
AATATTTAAATAATAATACGAAGTAATATACACGCGCTCTAACTTTTCGTACAAAAATGAGGGGTACTGCTTTTAATAACTGGACAACGGTCCTCTTGCTGTATTATCTAGGGTAACTTGTTTTTTATACGTAAAAACACGATGTGGGGATGCATTCCGTGATGGGCTGTTTATATTTGTCTTTAAAAACTCAGGTCGTTTTATAGTTCGCACCCTACCCACATCTTTCTCGGAAATGTTTGCGACAATGCTTGGGATGCCAGCAGCAGCAGTACTATTCACATTTTGCCCACTGCTAGTATTGACATTGGGTTTATATGGATACTCTGCTTGTGGTACATATGGTTGTTTGTACGTATACATGTTGTAAGGCGGTTTGCTTGCATCAAAAAATCTTGCATTAAATTCTTTTGTTACTAATGGCCGAGACAATGTTTTAGCATTGATTGAAGCATGGCGTATTTTATTTTCTTTCTTGGGTTGTTCCTCCCTTTTGCTCATATTTTCTACCAATACATTTCTTGCATTCACTATACGTTCGCCAACAGAACGGTACGGAGAAGCAAATGTACGTGGCGAAACCAAGTGTGTTGTATCTTGGCTAAAATCATCATTGGACCATTGGACGGTGTGCTCCCGCTTATGGTTTTTCTTGGCCATTGGGCGTTCGATTGCTAATTCAAAGCTTTTTTTTGGATTAAACCGCCCGTTTACACGATCAATATACCTTCGCGGTGCTATTGTTGATGTTGGTGCCGGTGTCCTATCCAATATAGGATTTCGAAAGGATGTTGTTCCTCCATTGACAACGTGGCGACTATTGCCACGCTCATGCTGCCTTGGAGATTGGTCAATAATGATTGGTTTGGTATACTTTCTGATTGGTGTTGCTATTCCAGGTAGGTTGTGCTGTTGTTGATGTTGGTAATAATTTGCTGTATGTAACCGTTGGTCTAACTTATTTTGACGCTGGTGATGCGAATTGACTAACGTGTTCACTGTTCTTGGACTATAACTTAATTGGATATCCGGCTCAATACCAGATGAAGCAAACATGGCACCTTTACGAACTTGCGCATTTGTCATACGACGCAGAAACAAACAAACAAATAAATGATGAAACCATTCATGTTTCTGCAACCAAACTACTTACATACTGCATATCCAACAAACCAAAAACAAACGCATATCATGTAAATATAAACATATAATTTAATTACAATTTGTTAGTAATTCATGATTGGAGTTTAATACGTGTAAAAGCAACACAAAACAAGAAACAAGTATAGAAGCAAACAAACAAATAAATGATGAAACCATTCATGTTTCTGCAATCCAACTACTTACAGCAGTGTTACCTATTCATGTTTCTGCAACCACTACTACTTACATCCTGCATATCCAACAAACCAAAAACAAACGCATATCATGCCAATTTATACATATAATTAAATTTTAATTTGTTAGTAATTCGTGATTTGAGTTTAATACGTGTAAAGTCAACACAAAACAAGAAACAAGTATAGAAACAAACAAACAAATAAATGATGAAACCATTCATGTTTCTGCAACCAAACTACTTACACGCTGCATATCCAACAAACCAAAAACAAACGCATATCATGTAAAGGTATATATATATTTTAAAGTTTAAGTTGTCAGTAAATGGGATTGGAGTTTAGTACAAAAACTATGTACAGAATATGCAAAGACGTTGATCTATAAGACACTTACGTAACCGTTTTTGATTGTCAAGTTACTTAGTTGCAACTCATGTGTGTCGTCGCTAACGGTAAATATCGTATGACCAGGACAGTTATTATTATAGCAACCAGGGGTACCACCACCATCAATAGCAGGTCGTTTACCGTCCATACTAATAATCCCAATAATTTCTAATCTACCAGTAATACCGATCGTTTCGGTTGTATTAACATCGTTTGATAGTGTAAATGTTCCAGATGTTGCACTACCATCCCATTCACCTATTAACGATCTTGCACTTTCAATATCACGCCGAAGATGTTGCATACCATGGTTTGCTTCACGTGTTGTATGTTGATCAAACACGCCCAACTTTGCATTGTTATTTACTTTTATACCAATTTCATTTCCATGTTTCTTCTCATACTTGTAATTAAAATTGGTATTAATATTATCGTTTTCTGGCGTGCTACTATGTTTCACGTTGGCATTGTCAACAATGTTCATCTCGTAATTATTGTATTGGCACGTTGGATATTTGTGATGAAACCATTGCTTTAAATCATCATTATTGTTTAAAAATCCATCTCTTGTTAATGATTCTATTACATCAATACGCACAGTACATATGCTATTTAACTCGGTGTTGCCATGAGCAGGTGACATACATATAGAAAAAAATAATACGTATAAAATGCTAACAGCGAAACGTTCTTTGTATAGTATTGTCATTACAACGTCAATAGAATTGATCAATAGAATTGATAATATTAACTGTTGTTGGGCACGAGAAGGTGTGTGTGTGTATATATATATATAATATATATATATATGAATAATTAATAATAAATTATGTTTCAAGATAATTTCGTCTGCCTTATGAAATACGTGCCATAGCGTATTCGTGAGAGAGAGCGTGATGAAGCATGTAGCATGTTATTACTAATTTAACAGAGGGAAGAAATTCGAGCTACGTAATAATAATAGCGGGTAGTATAATAGCGGTATATATACCGCTATTATAGCTAATAAAATACATACATCACCTTGATCAAAAAAGGTTTTGAAATATTACATAGTGTATTGTATTATTTTAGAATTATTATTATTATTATTATTATTATTATTATTATTATTATTATTATTATTATTATTATTATTATTATTATTATTATTATTATTATTATTATTATTATATTATTATTATTATTACTATTATTATTATTATTATTATTATTATTATTATTATTATTATTATTATTATTATTATTATTATTATTATTATTATTTATATTATTATTATTATTATTATTATTATTATTATTATTATTATTATTATTATTATTATTATTATTATTATTATTATATTAATTATTATTATTATTATTATTATTTATTATTATTATTATATTTTATTGTTATTATATTTATTATTGTTTGTAATTCATGTATTATTATTTATTATTATTAATATAATAATAATTAATTATAATAAATAATAATAAAATAATAAAACAAGAAGTAAAAAAGAAGAAAGAAGAAGACCATCACCCACACCACCCACCACGCACCTTGAAACTTCTTCTTCCTATTTTTTTAGATGGCCTGTTCACACAACAGTATTTAATGTGTTGAATACACGATAATAATTGGCAACAAGCAAAGGAAAATGCAGGAAGCACCATCGTCGCAAGAACGTACAGGTGCAAATAATAATAATAATAATAATAACAATAGTGGTAGTAATAGAAACAATAATAATCACAACAATGACAACAGCAATACGGGGAACAACTCATCGATCATCGTACCACGCTTATCAAATGGCACTCCAGAGGTGCATGAGCAAGTTTCTAATGCAACCCATTGGGGTGTTACATGCGATGGCTGCAATGCATACCCAATTGTCGGTAAACGATACAAATGCAATACTTGTGCGGACTTTGATTTGTGTGGGATATGCCACAATGACCCAGAACTTTTGCGCAAATATCACAGGTCTGAGTTTCCAACGCACACGTTTATGCTATACATAGAAACGCGTAGGGCTAGGTTTTCTACTCAACGGGTGCACGATGCTAACGCAGATACATTAGAGAGCCGTTTGGAATCAATACGGCAAATTGGGAGTGAAAACAATAATAATAACACCAAAAACAATATGCAGGTTGAAAAGGAAAAAGACAACAAGATGAAGAAGAAGAAGAAGGAAAAGATGACGTTTCTTCAAAAAGTATGTTGCTGTATTACATTTTTGCCAAAACTCGCTTTTATTATAGTGTATCTATCTTGCAAATGTATCTGCTACGTTGGATCAATGAGATGGTACACAAAAGAAAATTGTCCTTGTTTATTTAATTTATTTTCCAAACCGACGTGGAACAGACTTCGCATTTATATTGTTGCGTATGTACTATGGATGTCACCAATTATTGCGTTTTTAATCCTCCTTTGTATATATGTTGATCCGAATGTCGCAACATTTGGTTCTATTGAGAGCAAACGGGAGTTTATTGGCAGCGGTACAAACGCCACCACCACCTCCCTTCATAGCGATCGCGGTTACGTGTGCGCCCCACTAATTACATTTAGTATAATGTTAGTGCTAGGTAGCTTACGAACATTTTTTGTGTCGTATGATCCACAACTATTTCCAACACGTAAAATTAAAATATGGTTTTACACTTGCCTTGCAACTATTTTTTGCTTCATGTTGACCGTGTTGTCGTTTGTTTTATCTGTAGCATATATTTCCGATGAAAATAGCGTAGAGCACGAAGCTGGGACTGTTCGTGCAGTGCATGTACTGATTGGCAGTGTTGTCGCGCTTTGGGTATTGGTTTGCATCATTGGCGTCCGTTTATGTAGTAAAGAGGGCGAGGAAAATCAACGTCGGCATATTGGTGCTGGGGTTCTTGTAAATATCAGCGGTGGCTGTGTGTTTACGTTACTAATCATACAGATAAGCCTTGTAGTATCTAAATTAAATGGTATGGGGGCATATACGTGGGGCACAGCGCTTACACCTATTTGGATCCTAAACGCAGTTGCTATATGTGCTACCTTGATCATATTGGCAGCCGTGTGTAAAGATGATGAATTGCATACTCCCGCTGTTACAACTTTGTATGCTATTGTTGGTGCATGGGTGTCCACTTTTGGCTCTTTGTTTTTTACGGAAATTTTATTTGTTGCCTACATGGATCAAGACGTCAATGGAAAAAATTATTTAACCCCGTACAATGTCATAGCGCCATTTTTAGTGATCTGGGGATTTTATGCCATCATCGTTTTGTGGGAACTGATCCAATCATCAATTAACTGTTGCAAACGGTATGTTGAAATGTGTGAGGCACGTCATTTAAAATTGGTGTACATCAATCGCCGTGTTAAACAACGTGTACTGTATGGCAAGGACGCTATCGATGCTGCAAAAGTTAATGAAAAAATAAATGAATTAAAGTTGGAGGCGCATGCAATTGTTACTACTCATGGTGGTGGCGATAGCAGTAAGGACGATCCAAGCATAGGTTCGAACGGCAACAGCACAAGCAAAGTAAATGTTGTTGTTGATGATGATGAGAATAATATTGAAACTGGACAAAGTAAAGGTGATTTTTGTAATTACATATTAAGTAATGTAAGCGATGGCGTTCATGGTAATGCCAGCAAGGAAACTGAACGGATATACAATGAAATTGATGTGCATTTGATGAATGCACTGAGTAAATCATCAAGACTATCTGCAGAAGATTATACAACTTCGCGTGCAGGATTGTTACAAGATTTAAAGTCCATTACAATCATAATTGAAAAACATGCAGATGTAATTGACCACGATCGTGTTTACAACGATATGATTGATTTTCAAAAAATTTATGCTGCGCGTGCATCTCAAAAAGTTTGGAATACTCGTGTAGCAAGTAAATTTGGAGAGATATTGAAATTAACTGGCCCATTTCGTGTATAGAGTTTCCAAATATAATAAATATATACCAAAATGATAACTTTAATCATTTATATATGATATGATACGAGTATTAATTGGCTTGATACGAGTATTAATTGGCTTGATACGAGTATTAATTGGCTTGATACTCGCTGTTTGTATATCTCTGTATGTGGTGTTAACCAATGTAGATGCTGTAAGATCTTGAAATTCCTTCGAATATACATATATATACATGTATATACATGTGCTCTTACTCATTAATTTAAATAAAAAAAATATTATACGTATACATGTACGTATACTTCTTGTAATAATTAAAATATTCACAGTCATTATATGCATATTCCATAGCTATATATGAGTTATTTTAAAGTTTAGGATTGAAAAGAGAGAGAGAGAGAGAGAGAGAGTAATGGACGGAACAAGCGAGAGAACGACGCAGTAGAGAAAATCTGTACAAATTTATCACACACATGTATACCGAAAACATCATAAAACGTTTTATATAAAATATATTATATAATTTTATTATATACAAGAGAAAACGTATGAGTGTGTACACACAAAAAATAAAATTACGTATAAAAAATACGCGTGCATTTTAAATATATATTCTTTAAATATGATATCCAAAACCGCTTTGCTATCATATCTTCACTGATGAACACGATGGATGAATATTTGAAGGGGACTTTTTTTGCATTTGTGTAGACAATGGTGGCTAAATAGTTCCCTGCGCTTTACGAACCTGAACCATTGATCTGAAACGCTGACCAGTCGGTGAAAAATATTCTTTGTCGACACGACCATTGTTACGGAATGTCTCCTTTACAGAAAAACCGCAAGGTATGCCCGTTTTGATTTCTCGGGCATTGGGGGGGCGCGTAGCCACCGTAGAAGTCTTGTTAAGCTGTGACGGTGCCTTTCTCTTTGAAGGTAGCAAAGGTTTCTTCGATAACTTAGCCTTCCGATGTTCGAATGCAACTAGATTTGTAATGTCTTTGATGGTATTTAAAACAATACTAGTAACAAGAGTAGGATCGTGGCATTTTTTGATACGCTGACATTTATGAAAGTTATAAAATGCTTTTTTCCAAAACACTTTCACACCTACTTTCATACCTTTCCATACCACAGAGAATTTTGGTTTTTGAAGTAAAACCTCGTTTGTATGCATTTCTTTAAATTTATTGGCATTGTCATTTTGCGTTTTTAATGTACGATATTTACTACAGCCACCAACAGCATTACTTTTCTGTTTAAACGCGTAAAAATAACTGACGACGTTGGGATACCCACACTTAATAAGACTTAACGTTGCGTGCATATCTTCATACTCCGGGCACTTTCTATATTGAACACCGCACTCTTTTAATATGCGAGAATTATAGAAATGAATTCCACCCACTCGTTCGTTAAAGTACAAACAGGTTGGTTTAGGGTGCAAACCTTCGTTTGCTATGCCACCATGTGCAAATTGGGAAAGTAACGAGACAACGTGGTCAAAAAAAACTACAACGTCCTCCTTGTTTAGGTCCTTAATATCTACGTTTCCTGGGCCACTTCGCTTTCGTAATTTCAAATCATCATCGAGCACAATGTGGTATTGATATTGCTGGTATTTATCTAAAATATGTTGCCGTATATCTTCAATCCGCCAGCCGTTGTCCACCGCAACTATTTCTATAGAAGTATTGTGCCACTCCTTCACTTCCTCTTGTGGTACAACCAGTTTCAAGTTTTCGAAACGTATATTGCTACGGCATAGCTGCTCAAGGCAAAGGTTTCGAACTGTTCGCCGCAACGCCGGTTTGAAACGACCGCGCGTTGGAATAAATATTGCTACATCTTTGTACATTTTTGCATGTTTACCATCCTATTTACAACAACGCAATTCGTAATTATCATCCTGAAGAAAGTGCCACGCGATAATCACCGCATCATCATCATCGATCGCATCACATCACAACAACAAAAATATATTATTTCAAATTATAATAAATAATAATAATTAATAATAATAATAAATAATAATAATAATAACAATAATAATAATAATAATAATAATAATAATAATAATAAATAAAATTAATAAAAATTGAATAAAAATAATAATAATACGTGATAATAATAATAATAAATATAATAAAATAACACTGCTAACAATGCGTATATAGTTACAAGTTGCTCATAAAAATTATAATGCTAATAACAACACTGCTAACAATGCGTTTACACAAGTACCTTATAATAAATATAATAAAATAACACTATTAACAATGCGTTTATATAAGTTGCTCAAAATAAATATAATAAAATAACACTGCTAACAATGCGTTTATATAAGTTGCTCAAAATAAATATAATAAAATAACACTGCTAACAATGCGTTTATATAAGTTGCTCAAAATAAATATAATAAAATAACACTGCTAACAATGCGTTTATATAAGTTGCTCAAAATAAATATAATAAAATAACACTGCTAACAATGCGTTTATATAAGTTGCTCAAAATAAATATAATAAAATAACACTGCTAACAATGCGTTTATACAAGTTGCTCATAATAAATATAATTACAGTAATAATAATAAAATAACACTGACGCAGCAGTGCACTGCTGTGGTAACTGCTGTGGTAAAGTCCACACTGTGTGATTGCTAGAGGGTAACATCGTAACATCATCTATGTGAGGCAATTGTGGAAGGCGGCAGTGAAAGCGTTGAACAATAGACAGAGGTAAAGACACGTATAGATCCATATATTACACGTGGCATAGGCAGGTAGACCAGAGACATGGCGGGTGCGTACCACCATATTGACGAGTACGAGGATGCTATGCCAACACCGACCAACGACGTTGAAATTTTTAGAAATACCAAGTTTTCACAGCAGTGGGATAAAAAAGTGAAAGAAACTGTTACGCAAACGGAAACAAATTATAGAGAAATCATAAATGATCAAATATTAACAATTGAAGAGAGAAGGCCATGCACGTTGCAATTCCCTGCATTTAATACCAACCTTGTAGTAAAAAGTAACGATGGTAGTAATAGTAATAATAGAAAACATACTAAAGTGAGCAGTGTAACTCAGGTTTATAATAATAATAATAACACAAAACATAATAATAATGAAAACAACAACAAGATGAAAATAGTATCAGCTAACCGAAAAGAAATAGAGGAATGGAAGCATGCGTCCCAGTTTCTTAAAAAGCGAATAAACCATTCGACGTTGAAATTAAATGAAAAGCGCAAATTTTTAGTTGGTAGTGCCATGGCAGATGAATATATTCGTCTTTGCAACTTGATTAAAGATAATGGCGGCAGTAATTTATTTCGTTTGCGTGGTGGTAATCGTCCATTGGCAAAGGAGCATTTAACATATGGTGAAGCGCAATTAGATAGTTTTGTGAAAGTTTTGCAATGCTTAGATTTACATCCAGGGCAACGGTTTTTAGATTTAGGAAGTGGTGCAGGTACATTAGTCATATTGGCAAGTTTATTTGGTTGTGAAAGTGTTGGTGTCGAAGTCGTTAAACATTTATATGAAACATCTATGGTTTTATTAGATCGATGGGAGGAAGGGAAAACTATGGATGATCATGAAAGTACAAACAAACAGAAGAAGAATAGTAGTAGTGGTAGAAGCGGCAATGATAAAAGTAAAAACAGCAACATATCACGTTGCCAATTTATATTACAAGATATGTTTAATATATCGTGGAGTAATTATGATTTAATATATGCATGCAGTACATGTTATGGCGCGCCAATGTGTAAACGCATTGCATTAAAAGCATGTCAAGAAATGGACCGTGGATTAATACTCTCTGTAAGTAAACCATTATATGGTTTGAAGGTTGTAAATAAAATGGAATGTATTTTTTCATGGGGAAAAGATACGATTTATGTTCATGTTTCACAGCAAAGCTCCCAAAAATAATTAAAGAATATTTTAAATACGAATTTTCGGGTACATATTAACTTAACTTACTTGGTACTTTTTAAAATTTTAGAGAGATCCAATAATACTCGGTAAAATAATTTTACGAGTAAGTAAATAATAATATAATTAAAAAATAATATATATATATAATATATTTGGTAAGTTAGTTAGTATATATATCGTAAGAATAAAAAAGTATGAAAGGGGACTGTGTACCAAGTTGGTATAAAAAGCTACGAGTCGTAGATATTTAATCAAAACAATTACACACACGTATCTTAAAAAATTTATAAAAAAAGGGAAAATACTTTTAAAAAAATGTGTATATAATATGTGTCCATCTCCAAAAGTGTACACGGTCAATCGTTCCACAACCCCTCCTTGTTACATTTTTTAAGCCGTTTCCTCTTTCACGGCTATTTCTTTTTTATCATCAATATAATCTGCTTTAATTTTTCGACCTAAATGCCATGCACTGCTGCCAAACAAGGCAATATTCACACTACATAATAAATAATTAATTGGTGTCACTAACATGGCATATCGACTGAAAAAAAATCCAGTCAACGTTAATGCAGTATACTGAGATAAACTTACTTTATCAGTTGGACGATCAAGATCTAAGAAGGAAGCGCCACTAATTAACCATTTTGACATTGGCGCCCAAAAATGAACAGTAAACGGACCAGCTGCTGCTGCACTTGCAGTTGAAATAGGTCCTAAATTTGCAGCAACAACACCAGCCTGTATGGTTGGCCCTGCAACTATTAACGCTACAATGCCAGTTGCAAACGCCCCCGCCTTCATTAAAAAGGCTTTTACTTCGTCTTCCAGGCCATTTGCCATTTTATGCTCCAACGCGCGTTTCATTAAATTGGTCTGTGACAAAACATTTGACACGTGGCAAGCTGCGAGTGCAATGTTTCGGGGTTGTACAACCCAAGCCCAACGCGCAAACAGAGAGGAATATACTAACATAACTGACGTCATATTCATAGATATAACTTCTGGTCCTTTTTTTGTTGCATCGTATATTGCAGCACCAGTCATACCCCACCCGGCTAATGCACCAGCACCACCCCACCATTCTGCTGAATTCCAAAAGGATTTCGATTGTTTGGCAGATGAGGTGGAGGAAGAGGAAGATAAAAATTTCACTTTGCGTTTGATTGGTGCTACGATACGACTGCGCAATATTGGTGCTTTACATCGTTTGATGAACGTATTAAACATATTGTTTCTCGCACGAAACAAACAACAACTAGTCTCTTGTCAAACAGAATCAACGACACGGGCAATAACTACTGTCGATAATATCGGCTACACACACAGATTGGTACCACTCCATGATGTACTCTGAACGTACACACCGCGGCCGGCGAGAGTTGGTAATAAATATAAATAAGAAGATATTCATATAATAACAACAACAACAACAACAACAAAGCTTTGATGCATTGCTCATAATCCTATTGGGATATGCACAGGACGCTAAATCCCAAACTTGATTTAAATATTGTTTACACATAGGTACCGTATACTTATTACGGTACGGACTTGTATTTAAATCAAAGTCTGGGATTTAGCGTCACGACCTTGTCCCAATAAGATAATACCACCACTGATTGCTTGTTTAACATGGAAATAGCACCGTCATGCGAATTGCTAACCGTCATCGCGGACCAGAAAAAAGTTTAAGGTGTCGGACAACTCGAGTCTCGAAAAATGCCCAAAATAAAATTCACATATTTGATCGATCAAGATGGTACTTGTTCGTACATTATATTGTACGTGGACAATCCGCGGTGCTACGAGAACATTTAATCCTTAAAATGACTTAACAATAACTACACTCTTTGTAATCCATAAAGCAGTAGTAACTCCGGTACTGTACTATTTCATACTCAATCATCATGTAAATACATCTTCGCCATGTTTCTCGAGAGAATATTTACACACATTATTATTATTATTATATATGTTATTCTCACTCATAAGTTAAATGAAATTTTTATATGATTAAAGTGTGTATATATATATAAGTGATGTTCATTCTCTCGTTCCTTCCTTCCGTTGGGGGTTTGGTTTCCGTTACTTTTTCTCTCTCAAAATCTAGTATTCGAAACTGTTGTTTTCATCGTCGTCATCATCTGGCTGTTGGTTTCTTCTTCTTTTCGTTCGTAATGCTATTGAAATTATATATATATATTAACGTACATACATGGCCAGCTAAAGCTAATTACAACATTAAGTAGATTGAACCTTCATATAAGATTCCCTGCACTGGCACAACTATGAATTTGTATTCAAAAATATATGTTTGAACAAATGGTAATATGTACGTGTAATCTCTTCGATAAATGTTCTTACACAATAGCTGTTTTCGTGTATTTAAGGGAATTTTATTAAAATACATGGTTGACTTTCCCAAATTCCAAACACAGGATCATTTCGCAATGTGGGATTCTTTGCTTACGCATCGATGAGACGGAAAATTACGTGTCAACTTCGTTCGTGTTTTACACTACTACAACACTATACTTTATACGTAGATGTAATCCCTATCACTAGTAAAGGCCTGTGCTCTGTGCTGTGCTGTTATATTTTTTATCATATAATGTACACAATGCTATTTTAGTCCTATTTTTTATATACTTTATTTTAAGGTTTCTATAGTTGAAATAATAATATAATAATAATAATAACACAATACATCATACATACATGCGCAGCAGATGAGGTGATCTCACATCTCACAGATAATATATATATGTGATATATATATATATGATATATGTTATATATGTCCAACAACAAGATTATTATTATTCAACATCATTGTGGTGGTTGTGTTGCTTGCTTTTTGTTTGCTCTTGTTGCAAGTTTGTACGGAAAGACAGAAGACTCGCCGGTCGACTAATCATATTGGTGGGAGAGTGGTATGAACATAAAGCTACATGGGGGAGATATTTTCACAGCTAATTAGCAATACGGAAAATGTTGATTATTTTCTTGGGCTGGATATTACTTTAAATAATCAAGTTGAGATATGGGCATGGATGTCATTATCCTCCGTTGCCGTCGTATACATTGCCCACCTTTCAGCAGCACTACGTATGTATTGTAAACATTTATCAAATCGTCAAACGCAATCATATACATATTCATTTATTTATTTTTCCATAATCGTCATTAGCCCTCTACTTTTCCCCCCCCCCCCTTACCATGAAATTACATATGACTAACATTTAAATATACGTGTGGTGTAGGTGCTGCATTTATTGCTTTGTTTGGTTCCGAAAAATCGAATAATCATAATGTATATTATCAAAAGCAACAAGAGGTAAATAAATCATTTATTAAACGATTGCGTAATCTAACAATATCAATGGTGATACTGTTACCAGTAATTTGTACTATCGTTCGTGCATTGCCAATATTTGTCTCATCATTAATTGTCACCCAAGTTTTTATCCAAGCTCATGTACGTATTACGCGTGCATCAATTATTTCGATTGGGCTTGCGCAAGGTATTCTAGATAGTTATTCATCCATTGGAAAAGAAATTTCATCATTATCGAATGAAGTGAAAGATCTGTAACTTAGTTATTGTAATATTTTGGAGAGTAAACATAATTGTAAAAATATATTTTATTAATAAAAATAACTTACTAAATTAAAATTTGACCATTAAAAATTATTTTTTATGATAGTAAATTTTAATTTTATATACACTCGTATATATTATAAAACTTATACGTACATATTTATATATATATATTACCGATACTTTGTAAATAATATATATATAAGAGAATTACAAAGTTAAGACCCTGGTATAAAAAATTATGCGTCTCACTTCTTTCGTAACATTACGCGCATCTCGCTTGTGGTCTTTCGTGCTTCTTGCTCACGTCTAAATCTAGTTTCTTCAGCACGTTCTTCCTCTGTCTGTAGATCGTGCAATGAATATCAAAATAGAATGATGCGTTAAAAGTATTTATTATGTTAGTTTTTAGACAAAAGAAAGGGGGGGGGGGGGGGGTGAATAAAAGGTTTTTACTTAAAAAGAAACATGAAGAAAAGTGTATTCATTCAAACATACCATCAATTCCCATATATCTTCGTCAAAAAATTCAGCCCGTTGTTCTTGTACTGCTTTCACGTAATACGCTTTGTTGCGTTTTTCTATTTTCTTAACAACTTCACGATGCTTCCGAAATAATTTCAACGCTTCACGTTTTGATGCTATAAACATTTTCTCCGTTGCAACTGCACGATGATACTGCTCCTCGTAAACAACTGGATCTAACTCGCTTCGATGCTTATGCGTATAATAACTGACAGGCCATAGTACACTACCCTTTGGCCCCCTAGTATACAATCCCAAACCTTGTATACGACCTTGTTTGTATACACCGGCCATTTCTTCTAACCAATGAAAATTTAACGATTCACGATCACCACCTACTTTAATTTTCTCACCATATTTTTCACACCCATGGCCTTGTCGATAACCGTCGCGAAAATATCCTTCAAAACTCCACGAACCAGAACTTTTACCATCGTTGTATAATTTTCTAGAGACAACGGAACGTCGGTCTTTCCCATTGCCTCTATTTGCTAAACGTTGCTTTTTTTTAATTTTGTCACTAAGTAATTTAGGCGATCCAGGGCTTACATATTCATTTTGTTTCGCGTTTTCAACCTCTTCTCCTTTAAACCTCCATGCATCCACCTCACCCTTTTCACTTCCACTTGTATTTTTTTCTTGGTCATAATGCCCTGTTACACGGCCATGCAATACACCATTGTAAAAGTCGCCTTCATAAAACCCACCATTAGGCAAAGTAACTTTGGCTTTTCCGTGCGCCAGACCTTTCCAAAACTCACCTTCGTATACAATACCATCGCCTTTTTCGTGTCTGCCATACCCATGCAACATCCCATGAACAAACTCGCCTTCCATAACATCGCCATTAACATCTGTGTATTTACCCTTACCTGTTGGTATCCCATTAATCATATCGCCAACGTACACACTACCGTCTGCAAAGTGATACGTTCCTTGTTTTCCATGCCATAGTGAATGGCCATACTCAATTCCTTTGAATAATGCGGGTGTTGCCTGTGGTTTTAAACTAGCGGGGCCTGCATCACACACCGAATGAATGTTGTTGGCGCGTATTGTGTGTGTTAGTGTGTGCGTGTCAGTAAAACTACTCTACATTAAGTCTGCAGATGAAGAGGCAAACACTTACCATTGTATATATCGCCATTGCTAAATGTAAAATTTGCTTTTTCTGGGGCATCGTCTGGTGTATATCTACGGTCGTTTTCATACCCACCTTCGTACACAAAATTGTATCTGGTGCATTTACCGCGACCATGTTTTTTACCGTGTACCCAATCGCCTCTATAAAAATAATTTGGTGTCACGCGTACTAAATCTTCCTGGACTAAACCACCACGGCCATGCATATGCCGAATAATGCGTGTGCGCCTCATATTTGCAAGCAAGCCACGAGCTTCGTATTCGGGGTCATGCTCTGCCAAACGACCGTATACAACCGATGGTGGAAGGGGTGGGGGGTCACCGCCAACACCACCCTTGTCCCGTAATGCTAGATTGTAATTTGGCCAATCGTCCATACGTACAATTTTTGTTGCTAATTTTCGTTTCTCCTTTGGCAACACTAATTTCCATGTCCATTCATTGGAAGCTTCGCTTTTCTCATACTTTTCCAATGTGAAATCCATGCTACCAAATTCTTTCTCCACTTCTGCTAATTTATCCTTGCGTTCTTTCAACTTGCCTTCCCAAATTTCAATTTCTTGGACTAAAAATTCTGCCATTTGCTTTCGTTGCTGTTGTGATTCTTTCTCTGTCACTGCGTCGACTGCCATAAATGGTACATCTTTCAATTGCTGCTCTACCTGCTTCAATTTTTTTTTTGCATCTGCAACACGCTCGCGTAATTTTTTAATCCTGGTAACATTTGATCGCATTCCTGCCGTTAACCACGCCGTTAAACTAACTTTATCCACGTAGTCGGGTACATTTTCAACAAATAATTGTGATTTGCCCATGAAATTTGGATCCTCCTCTGGGTCGATTGGTAGTTCCGTTTTCAAATATTCCACGATTGTATACTTAAACGGCTTTGCCTTTAATTCCCAAACCCATTGTTCTGGGTAATATGCTTCACTAAAATCATCTAATAGTAATTCACAATTACAATTAAAGATTTTATTAATGTGTGATATATGCAATTTATCTCTAGGGACACTTTGAAACGATTTTGGTTTATCTTTAAATCCAATCCGTATAATATGTTTTTTCATATTAGTTGGCCTTGGGTTCGGGTCTTCAACCTCGTCTGGGACTTTATACATGGTGGTAAATGCTGTATATTGATGATGCCGTGTTGGTGTATGCAAGTAATAAAAGTATAGAACGTTTTGTTCGTGACTGGCTACGTTCTAGGCTCAATCAATCAATCAACCGCGCGCACCAACCGCTTAATCAATAAAATCTCCGTTAGAATGATCCTCAACCAACCACGTAATCAATGAACCAAGTAATCAATCTCTTCAATGCACCAAGTAATTAATCGCTTCAATGGATCAGGTAGTCAATCGCCTCAATCAACTGCGTAATCAATGAATCAAGTAATCAATCGCCTCAATGAACCGATCAACCAATGTACCAAGTGACCAGTCACCTCAATGAACCAAGTAATCAATCGCCTCAACCAACGACGCAATCCAACAAAAACCAAGCGATCGCTCGCCTCAAGCCGTTAAAACTGAATCTCAACCAACAACATAAACATGCACGTAGCACTCTATATCAACGTTCCCGCGAGCAGAACACACCATTCACCCCCAACACGCATTTCGTCACATTCAAAAAAGTAGTGTATTATATAATTAATGTAATTATAACATATAATAATAATAATTCATAATAATATACAAATTCCAAAAAATCGAAATGGGAAAACTTTTACCTTAAGTATAAAATAACACTATACACTATGTAATTTTGTTTACGCGTCGATTTGAAAAAATAAACAAAATTACATAGTGTATAGTTTTAAATTCGGGTAAATACATAGTGTATAGTGTTATTTTACACTTAAGGTAAAAAAATTCCCATTTCGATTTTTTGGAATTATAATAATAATA
>Ga0099797_100947_pt1 | contig 16768 bp, 18 predicted proteins | sample Uncmet_Sort48C_1_FD_89871 | JGI IMG/M metagenome (GOLD analysis project Ga0099797, IMG submission 89871) | Marine eukaryotic communities from CALCOFI LINE 67, Pacific Ocean - C012_Sort48C_1 | ecosystem: Environmental > Aquatic > Marine > Oceanic | place: Pacific Ocean: Monterey Bay | collected...
GACATTGAAAGCAGCCCCGCTGGGAACATTGAAAAGACATTGAAGCACCCCCGCTGGGGACATTGAAATCAACAATGATTTTACAATAATCTATAGTACAAGCGACCACTATCGCGTTGTTGATTTCGGGAGGGGGCAAACGATACAAAAATATTCGTGGCGGAATACAGCCGCTCGCATGTAAACACATATGTGACGTTGATATGCGGAGGGCCTATTCAATCGGAGTTCTGGATAGTATAGAAGACACATTGAAGGTGCACATGTATTGGCTCAATTTGCAAGGATTAAGGGTTGAGGTTTTTGTTGTTTGTTGTTTATTGTTTGTTGTGTAATGTTTGTTGTTTGGGACATTCGTGCCGGAGCATGTAGACAAGCGAAAAATGAACACACGCATGGGACATTGACATGCGGACAGCCGCTCGGTACATTAAAATAAGTGACACTACCATGATATTGCAGCCTAAAGGGAGTCACTAGCGCGATGTTTTGCAGTTTATGTTTGAAGCGCCTGCGGGCTGTCAGGCAACGACTGGCTTTGAGGACGAGGATGTGTGGGTGCACTGCCCCTGAGTGTAGTTGCACACCAGCTTGCACCTGAGGGCAGTTCCTTGCGTAGTTTTTTATTTAATGCATGCCGAATTGAGGCCTGCACAGCTCCCCTGGCCCTGCTTGGCAAGGCCTCAGCGAGTGAGTTGTGTTGTTTTGTCTAGAGGAAAAAAACTTGGTCATTAACATGAAGGTATTGATTGCTTAAGTTTTAGGCTTCATTGGGCTCTTTTGGCCTGTCTTCGGTTGTCTTTGGGGACCCTTGGGCTGCCTTGGGTGCCTTTGGACGGCCATTGGGGTTCATTTGTCACCTATGGGGGTCCATTGGGGCGCCTCTGGAGCGTCGTTGGGCTCCATTTTTCGCCGTTGGGATCCATTGGGACGCCTTTGAAGCGTCATTGGGCTCCATCTGTCGCCTTTGGAGGTCCATTGGGTGCCTTTGGGGGTCATTGGGGGTCACTTGTGGCGTCACTTTGGGAGCCTTTCTGTCTTTTCTGTGCCATTGAAAAATTCGGAGATTTTGTGGAAAGAAAAAAACACACCAAAACAAAGTCCAAAGTGTGAGAATGTATCGGTATTTGTAGGTCCAAATGGATTACTCTAAAAAATGTTTTGTTCGCCAAAAACAAAACACGACATCGAGTTTGTATGCATATTTGTGGGCATAAGTGCACTTCGTCTAAGTTCGTTTACCAGACTTTTGTGACGGACCCCCAATTTTTGCTATACCAAACTGCTTCGACGAAATCAATCTTCAAATAGAAGAATCATGCCCCGAGCTTGTGACTTCGCTTAAATCGAAACCAATGATCCATACCCAGCATCCAGCAACCCGCCACCACCCAGCCACCCAGCCACCAGCCACAGTGAGGGGGAGTGTGTTTCTTTCTCTTAAAACTTGGTTCGCCCCGTTGCTACTGATTCTGCCTCCTTATATGCACCCCCCTAGCCCCCCACCGGCCGCGAGGAAGCATGCCATGGCATATGCCACGGCACAATGCCCCCCGGGAGACCCCCTGACAAAATGGTTCCAGTGGTAAAAAACGACTCATTTTGTCAGCTTTCTGTCAGCTTTGGCACCCTCGATTTGAAGTCGCGAATTGTTCTGCGGAACCATTTTGTCAGCTTTGGCGGGTGCTTGCGGAACCATTTTGTCAGGTTGAGCGGGAACCTGACAAAATGGTTCCGCAGTGTATTCGCGGAACCAGCCGAAAGTAGCAAAATGTGTCTCATTTGAGCATAATCGAACTGGTACAACAATTTGCAACGTTTTTTTTTTAATGTTTTTATGGTTTTCCAACACAACTCCAACTCCGAATTAGGGTTTAGGGTGTCCGGTGGTGGACATAATTAAGCAACACCTAAACCGTAACTTCCGGCACCGGGTCCCTAGACTCTGTTTTCCCGCTTCAGAATCCCTCAAAACAAGTCGGGGATGTGTTGAAATGCATCGGGGGGGTTATTGGAGTTCCACGGCACCAGAGGGGTTTAGGGTTTAGGGGTTTAGGAGTTAGGGGTTTAGGGGTTTAGGGTTTGGGGTGTAGGTTTAGGGTTTGGGGTTTAGGTTTTTTGCTTGTGTATTGCTTGCATGTGTACGCCAGGTTGCATGTGTATTGCTTGCAGGTCCGACTTCGCCGGACGAGGCAAGCAGTGCACCAACGTGTTAGGCTTCCTCCCCCCCCGCCCCCTGGTCCCTCCCGCCGGCCCTTCCAGGAAGCCCTTGTTGGGGGGGTGATACTGGGGGGTTAGGCGGGGTAAAGGGGCCAGGGGCTTGGAGGAAGCCTGCACGGGTCGGTGCGGGCATGGCTGAAGCGAGCATGCCCCATGGTGTGGCATGCTCGGACGTACCAGGGTTTTCATAAAATTATTTCGAATTTATTTCGAATTTATTTCGAAGTTATTTCGAATTTATTTCGAATCGATTTCGAATTTATTTCGAATTTATTTCGAATTTATTTCGAATTTATTTCGAATTTATTTCGAATTTATTTCGAATCTATTTCGAATTTATTTCGTATTTATTTTGAATTTATTTCGAATTTATTTCGAAGTTATTTCGAATTTATTTCGAATCGATTTCGAATTTATTTCGAATTTATTTCGAATTTATTTCGAATTTATTTCGAATTTATTTCGAATTTATTTCGAATCTATTTCGAATTTATTTCGAATCTATTTCGAATTTATTTCGAATTTATTTCGAACTTATTTCGAAGTTATTTCGAATTTATTTCGACTTTATTTCGAATTTATTTCGAATTTTATTAGATTTTTATTTATTTCGAATTTATTTCGAATCTTGCCGATTTTATTTTTATTTAATCCAAGGCGGACCAAGGCACCTGCAGGTGCAGGACCTGGTACATCCGAGCATGCCAACCCATGCGGGAACCAGGCGTCAGCGCTGGGGCTCAGCTCAGCGTTGGCGGTGAGAATACGTGTGGGAGTCTGTGTGAAATATATATATATATATATAGGAAAATACTGGGATAGGGTCTGACAGGCCTGAGGTAAGTCTGCTGCAGCAGACTTACCTCAGGCAACGGCATATAGTGCAGAAATGGAGACAGTGTTTTTTACATTCAAAGGGAGTAAGAGCCCATTGGATGTAATTTACAGCTGTCTCCATTTCTCATTATCTTGCCAGTGGGCATCATGGTGAGTAGGCCGGGGGGGCCTCACCATAGTTGCCCACACCCCTGTAGTGCTGTGGATTGTCCACACAGCATCAGGGCATGTTTTTCATGCAAAATTCATACGGTTTTCACCGTATGACGTTTGCATGCTAGGTGTTTTTCGCGAAAAATCCGGCCTAGGACTGGATTGCGAAAAGCAAAAAAGTCGTCCTTGGACAGGGACGCGGCCGAGTTGGCTAAGGCGATGAACTGTAGTGAGGTTCTCTCTTACAGTTCGTGGAAGACCTGGCAAACTCGGCGACAGGGCAGGGGATGTGGCAAGCATGGCCGGGCAACTTGTTCTCAGCAATGAGAACAAATTGTCGGTGGTCCATGTCTTAGTCCACATCCTTGGCCCTCCACCTGGCCGGCCGGCAAGACTGGGGACGTGAGGTTGCCACTCTGACTCTCAGAGTGACACCCTCCGCCACCCCAGTTCCGGCACCTAGACATGTCAAAATTCTCGTATTTGGCCCCTTCACGTATCTGCTGTGCTGGAATCGGTGCGCGCTTGGTCCGCCCAGCAACAGGTACGGAGGGGGCCACCGTCAGTTCCGGGACGTCTTCCAACGTCATTTTGTTGGGCGGCGTCCTGGCCCCACAGGAGTATCCGGCTGGTCCGCTTCTCCGACGGGGATTTTTCGTTCGTAAACATGTTAGGTTAGGCTAGGAAATGGAGTATTTGGAGGGGGAAACTGTCGTGATTTTTTTTTGCGTTTCGGTCGTTGTTTTTTTCGACTCCCGCGAAAACACTACCAATTGAGGTCGGGAACATTCGGGCACGTTTTTTTGGTTTTGAAATGGTGCTCAAAACATAGGAGGGTACACAAAAAACAACACGGCGAATCAATGAAATCGTTTTTGGGAGGTTTTGGAGATGAATTTTGTTAAGCGTCGATCGTCCATTTTTTTTGAAAATGCTATTTTTTGTGGTTGGTCATGGTGGGGACGATTTTGTCAAAAAACGGTGGTGTCCAAAATGCAGTAAAACACTGCGTTATTGGCCACCACCGTTTTTTACAAAATCGTCCCCACCATGACCAACCACAAATAATAGCATTTTCAAAAAATATTTTTTGGACGATCGGCGCTTAACAAAATTCATCTCCAAAACCTTCCCAAAACGATTTCATTGATTCGCCGTGTTGTTTTTTGTGTACCCCTCCTATGTTTTGAGCACCATTTCAAAACCAAAAAATGTGCCCGAACGTCCCCGACCTCAATTCGTAGGGTGTTCGCGGAAATCGAAAAAAAAAACGATCGAAACAATGGTTTTCCCCATCAATCACTCTGGAGTTCGAGTCTCCGGGGGCTCCAGCGAAACAAACTTAGAGATTGGGACCACAAGGTTCGAAGCTCCGTAGTTTGGTTCGCATTTTTTCGCGTAGGCCGCGGTAGGCGCGTTAGGTTAGGAAGCATTAGGTTTTGGGTAACTTTTGGCTCGAGGCATGGGCTCTGATGAGTAAGTCATCGGTGCCCTTTAAAAAAAAATAATAATGACCCCTGGCGGGGTCTGCGGTCTTCATAAACCTGACCCCTGGCAGGGTCTGCGGTCTTCATAAACCTGGCCCTCGAAGGGCTGGTGGATTTTTATTTTTGATTTTTGCCGCATTTGGATTCAGGGTTTAGGGTTTAGGGTTCATTTTTCGTTGATTTCTGATGTGTCTCGCATTCGAGTCCGACCTTCTTCGAATTGTTTTTAATTTCGTTGCAAACACTAAGAGGGGTGTCATATTTCGCAACTATTTTAATTATGTTTCGGTTGGTTGACACTTGTCTTAGTGAATGTTCATTCGGGGACTCGGGCCGCTTGCAGCCCGAGGCCCCCGTGAACTAAGATAAGACTATTGTCAACCAGTCGAAACATAATTGAAATAGTTGCAAAATGTGAGACCCCCACTTGGTGTTTAGCAACGAAATTAAAAACAATACGAAGAAGTTCGGGTTTCGGTTGGTTTTCGGGTTTTATTGATACATCACATTTCGCACAACATTGTCATACAAAACCTTCCCAAATTCATTTCTTGATTTCCATTTTTGTGTTTGTGTACCCCCATATGTTTTAAACACAATCCTAAAACCAGAATCATCCAAAAGGTAACGAAACAGCAAAAACGCAAAACAAAAGATAATCGCGGCAAAAATCGGGTTTAGGGTTTAGGGTTTAGGGTTTGGTGTGGGGCGTAGGTTTTGTTTGGGGGTCCCTCAGGCCCCCACCCGGGGCCCCCGTGGCCCCCTCCCGGCGGTTTGTCAGTTTGGGCCTATGGCCTCAATTTCATCGAACTTGCTACAGGTGTTGTGCAAAATTGTCAGCAAAAGTATGGACCCGGGTCATCATCCTTCCATGCAGTAGTGGGGTCGGAGACGCGGTCATCAACATTAGCGACCCGATGCAGGCCGGCCTGGGCAAGTGGTATGAGGCAGGATGAAAGGATTAAGGATTTTAGGGTTTTAGGGTTTTAGGGTTGGGCAGGTCCCATATATATATATATATATATATATATATATCAAAAAAAATGATGTTCCGGAAAAATATATATACATATATGTGGTTGACGGAAAAAATATATATACATATATGTATATATACCCTAAACCCCTAGCCCCCACCCCCCCCCATACACCCCATTTTGGGAGTTATGTTGAGCGCTGTTCGGTCAATTTCAGTGAATTAGCCGAGGCATAGTGGGTGTTTTTTAAATCGAATGCGCATAATGCTCGGTATCCGGCATCCACACGTTTCCCGAAGTTTTGTTTATATCTGCCCGTAGCCGTTTTGGCTCAAGGCACAGGTTGCTTTCTCAACTTTCGGCATTCACCAAGAATGGCTGAGCGAATGCTCAAGCGCCGCAAGAGTGCGCCACCAGTCGATGGCAATTTGTCGGATGCCAAAGATTTCAATAAACTCCATGCAAAGGCTGTGGTTAAGAACTTGGAGCCCGAGGAAATCAAGAAAGCTATCGAATGTGCCACGAAGATTGCCACCATGTTTGGCGACCCAGATAGCTTTGGTGTAGGTGGACTTTGCTCCGGGTCGGGCATGGGCGAGCTCTCATGCGAATCCTTTATGACCATGCTCGACCGCGTTTCTGAAGAAGCTGTACCACAGCCTCAGCACGTCTTAAGCTGTGACAACGACTCTACCAAGGTTCCTATGTGCTGAAAAATCGGTGTTTGTTTTTTTGAAATCGGCTACTTGCCCCACTCGCCCACTTGCGTCTGGCAGCCTTGGGTGTTTTTCACAATCGCTCCAGTCGTCCCACTTCTTCTCACTTGCCAACACATTCCCGGGAACACTAGTCATCACAAGTTGGCCTAAGGCCAACCGGGGACACCGGGCAAATCGGGCGATGGGATTGCACGGGGGAGCCAGTCGAAATTCCATTGCCTTCCATTCCAATTTTTTTGTTGCCGTGTCATGTTAAATGGGCGATGGTGGGCACCCGATCGGGCACATGGGGCAAGTGGCCGATTTCAAATAAAAATCGACCCCAGTTTTCCAGCACATTGCAAGGTTCCGCACTTGCAGCGTCTCGGCTACTCACCTGTCTTCACAGACATCAGCAAGATGGGCGATGATAAGGCGATGGTGCATGGAATGGACACCCGGCAGCCCGTGCCCGCGTGTGCGTTGGGGTACTGCGGTTTCAGTTGTAAGGACTGGTCGTCCTTCATTTCAAATGCCGAGGATGTCGCTGAGCATATCATCAAAGTGCTCGAGGCCTTGCTCAAAGATCCGCAATGCAAGCCGTCTGAAGAAGAGACCTTTGGAACCACGCTGCCCACTTTGTTGGGCCTCTTGTCTTATATCGCGCGTAAGAAGCCTGGCATCTTCATCTTGGAGAACACTATCAAGGTGGAGCGCATCCTTGCAATTCTCAAGGAGATCTTTGCCAAGATGGGGTATGTGTTTGCCAGCCGCTTTTTGGAGCCCGAAATGTTCAAGGTGCCTAACAGCAGGCTGTCCCTCCATCTTTGGATAGTTTATTTACTGTAGCGAACTAGCAACACACATCTATTTCGATCAGGTTGTATAAATGTGGTTGTCACTCAAGACGTGACTTACGACGGTCGGAGGTTAGACGTTAACGTGGGTTTCGACATACCTCGACTTATTTTGCACGGTGGACCCGAATAATATCGAAAATTGTTATCACATGAAGCATCGCAATATAATTGTTAATGGAAAATGTGACAAGGACACTTATACAACCAAATCGACATGGATGTATTTGCTAGGCCGAGAATCTACATGATGTGTGTCCGGACAACTCTTGTGACCGATCCGGAGCACTTTGCGGACCGCATCGAAGCCTTTTTCACTAAGTATCTCGCTTCCTTTGCTCGTGGACCGGGATTTGAGATAACTGACTTTCTCTTGCCTGCAATGTCTCCTTATTGGGATGAGAAGTGTGTGGGTCCCGAGCGACCTTATCATTCCGGTGGGGATGCGGAGTGGGCGCGTGACCATACTGAAGCTTTTGCAGATGCCAAGATCCCGCGACCCAGCGGGGACACGCTGAAGACGTTTGGAATGTCTTTGCCAATCCCGGCTCAGGGCAGGTGGTTCTTGAGTCGTCCGGTGAGGGAGCAGGAAATGGCTTATTTCTGGTCTATGAAATATGAGAAGGAGAAGACCGGCGGCGAAGCCTTTGTCGATGTGAGCCAGAGCATCAAGCGAGCGGCGCCAATGAAAGGGCAGATTGGGTGTTTCACATCCGAAACTTGGACTTGGATGATCAAGGCAAGGCGCTTCATCAGTGGGCGCGAACGCCTCGCCATTCAGGGTATGTCAAAGTATTCGCAGGTTGAGGGCAACAGTGATGATCTAGCGGGGAATTTTGCGGGCAATGCCTTCAGTGCTCCATGTTGCATGGCGGCCACGGCAGCTTGCTTTGTTTGTGCATAGCAGCATAGGCAGCCTATCATAGGCAGCATTTCCAGTTGCCCAAAGTGGCTTGCAACATGTGCAACATTTCTATAGTATTTTCTAATTCGTATATCCTTAAATTTACATAATTTATATGTTATTGTTTTGTTATGTTGTTTTGTAAAAGAAAATGTATGGAAGCCATATCATGTAATCGCCACACCATTGGCACTTCCATCAAATCATTCTCATTCAAGTTCATGATCAATTGGCAGGGCTTCCATCGGATTCGTGACGAAGTTAATTTTCGAATACTGTTATTTTTGTTGGTGTTGTTGGGATTGTTCCGCGTTGCACTTGTTGGCTTTCTTTTGAGGCTTCTTAATCACAGAGCAGAAGTGGAAAAAATAAAACAGATGGGTTTCAGGCTGTACTGGACATAGGTGATAATGCACACGCAGGTCGAATTTATGTTCCTTTCTGAAATGAATGGTTCATGACTCGTGAGAGAAGGGGGGTGGCAATCTGATATAAACAACCCGTGCTAGGCGCAGCCCCGCCCATCCCCCCCCATGGGCTTGTGTGCAACATTTATCATGAATCTTCAATCCGTGTGAAAAATATTTGATATATTTTCATACACCCCACATTTGGGGCGGGGCCCGGTCATGTGGGGCAATGGATAGTTATGTGGTGTCAATCAATTTATCTTGGACTGGAGTGGCATGTGACCGCATGTCCATTATAGCCTGAACGGTAAGTTATGTTGTCTAGAGTGCATTATTCTGCTGTTTGTTTTTTTTGTTGTTTCTTTGTGGTCCCAGACCCCTTATCTTGGCCGCGATTTCATCGAGTTTGCCGCGCGGATGTGCGAAGTTGTCCAACACAAGGAGGCCTTGAGTCACCATGACGAAATCGGTCGGCAATTTCTCGAGTGAATTACCTTTCCCCGTTAATTCATGTAAGGTTCATAATGACAACCCTTTGGCGAATTGTGAGAGGCATGGGATCAGTGAATCATGCGGTAACCCTTTGACTCCCCCTCCTCCATGACCAAGCCGTGCCTTGTCAGATAATGAATGTTTATTTTGTTTTTGCTTGCAATGCCCGCCGACAACCCAACGCTTTGAACATTCCAACATGCATGCCTTCCAACCGCCCCCCCAGGGAGTGTTTTGCTTAATTGGAGCCAGGGGGTCTCGAGACCCCGATATATTGTTATATATATATATATATATATATATATATATATATTATATATATATATATTATATATATATATATATATATATATATATATATATATATATATATATATATATATACAATTACTTCTTCTTGTTTTGGCTCAAAGTCACGCAGTGTTTCTTGTGTTATGAGATGTTGTCCCAATTGGTCAGCAATCACCGGTGCAGGCCAGCCGCCGTTGTTGCACCTCTTGTGGTTGCTCCTCCTGTGGTTGCACCTCCTGTGGTTGCACCTCCTGTGGTTGCACCTCCTGTGGTTGCACCCCCTGTGGTACCGGATGCTTTGAGTGTGGGCGAGGTCCGGGATGGCTTGTATCCAGCACCACCGTATGGCTATTGTACAAAAAACAGAAAGCATACAGAGGATAGGTATGGTTAATAAGTGACCCTGGATATAGGGGACACTTTCAAACCATATGCTCTGTATGAGTTTCTATTTTGTACAACAGCCATTCGTTGGTGATGGATACAAACCAGTCTCGGACCCGCAATGTTGCTCGTGTCATTTCTTCTCGTAAACTGATCCTACACAGAGAGAGGAAACAAAACATCAGGCCCAAACTCACGAGGCTTCAGTGTTTGAAGAAGGCTTGGGAAGCCCGAGCCAAGAATCATTGTTTGGGTGTGTTCTCATGGAGCCCTTCGATGTCTTTTTCTCCGTGCCTCTGACGGCCATTGCCGTCGAGTGCCGTCCATTGCCGTCCACCATTGCAGTCAATTCTTGTCCATCGCTGTCTATTGCCGTCGATAATCGGCAATCGACGGCAATGGATGGCGATGGACGGCACTTAACACAGCAATGGACGTGAATGGTGGACTGCAATGGACAGCCACCGACGCCAACGGCCGACAGGAGCCCGGAGCAAAAGGCGGCGTGAGTCTATATGAAAACACATCTAACAATGTAAACGCACCATAGATAAGCAGACATCTTCACTTAGCCGGAGGCAAGCTTGTGTGGCGGAGGCTTGGAATAAGGCTGTGGCATCGCGGCATTCTGAAGTTTTGACTCCCGACCTTCAGTTGCAAAGTCAGCAGCCACGAAAAGACAAACAGGCCGTTGTGGATTGTCGAACTATCACCACAGAGGCGGTGTTGCGGAAAACCTTCAAAGAGATGAGTTCTTTAGGCAGCCACAACAGCATTGCTTCCTTATTCGGTGATGGCACCACGCCCAGTCATGCAGTTGATGCTACGATCTGTGTTGCGCATACAATTCTGCGTGAACAGGCGGAGGGTATCAGGCAGCTGAAGAAGGTAGGAGGCAAGCTTGCAATTTTGCATTGGGAGTTTGATGCAACCCCACAGAATCTTGAGGTGCTGGAGCCCGAGTCTCTGAACAAGCTGGCCCAGGGATCTTGTGATACTAGTGGAGATCAAAGTGGGCAAGGCACTCGCGAAGTATTGGTGCAGCGAGGGTCTTTGTCTGTTGACGGCAAGGTGCAGCCATTGTTCACTACACCCAAATTGATGCCAGATGAATCCTCAGGCATTGGACAATATGATTGATGCAAGTCGGTTGCTTAAGCGAATGGGTCGAAATCACAAATAAATTGTAAATACATGACAAGGATATGGTTCATATGAACCATACCCATTTCATTTATAATTTGGATACTGTATTTTCTCCAGGTCTAACTACCTGAGCCAGTAAACTTACATATCAGCACCTATTTCTTGATCAGTAAAGGTTACGAATCCCCGAACGGGCTTGTGCACGAACGGGGACCTATCCTTAACTTGTGTGCCCCCCCCCCCATTGCGAAAACATAAATGAACAAACATATTTCGTTTATGTGCAGGTATTTCATTTGTCTTTTTTCAATCCAGTTGTTTGTTTTCATTTGTTTTCTTCACACTCGCTCAACTGTACTTTCATACGAATCATATTTTCTTCTTCAGGCACAATGCTGGAGGGCATGATGAAGGAGTTGGAAGCATTAGGGCTCTCCTTTTCGGAGTTGGATGCATCTTTCGGCGACGTGCTTGTTCACCTTGGCGTCGACGGGGCTGCATCTTGCGAGCTTGTGGTCGATTTTGTTCGAGAGTTGTCGCGAGAGTACCCTTCCATCATAATGATGAACCACTCCTTTTGCTTAATGCATTCACTGAATCGGGTTGTTGCAGACCATGTGCAGAAGAGTGAGCTGTTCGATCTGAACGGTGTGTTTCAATTCATAAAAATGCTTCATGTAGGCAATTATTTCGGTGCTTTTGTAAATGCAGTAGTTGATGTGGCCTGCGAGAACCCGGCTTGGACCCAGTTTGGCGATCCTACAGAACAGCATTTGCAAGAGCAGCAGCATCTCATAGAACTTTGTTACCCAGGTGTGCACTCAAAGCCCCAGCGGCACTCACAGCTCCTGGACGGCTTCAGTGTCATTAACGGGAATCTGCGCGGCACGCGAGTGCCACATATTTGCTCTAGGAATCCAACTACGGGGGCCCCTTGTTGTAGGAACATTGCGGACGTCCAAAGCAAGATCCGCGCTGCTATTGTACTTTTGCTGGTGACATGTATGCCAGCGATTCCTTGTGCTACTCGGTGGTTTACCGTCCATGAGTCAATCGGCTGGGTTCTCATGGGCTGTTTCATTTGTAGCTTGTTCCCCAGAGCATTTGTGCGTGCATGGCCGCCACGTGCACGTGCTGCTCCTGCTGCCGCTGCTGCTCCCGATCCCTATGATTCTGATGAGCACCCTCAAGATATGTTCCAGGTCAAACTTGGGAAACGGATGACCAGAAGCAGACGAAACCTGGCGAATGCAATGTGGGAGCTTTCTCTGGCCTTCTCCCTTACGCTCTTGCTCGGCTTACAGCATGTTATGGGCAACTTGATGTTCCAATCTGCTTTCACAGTTCCCCATTTCATGCACAGTTTGGTTGTGAGTTCAGTGAATGCCACGATGTCTGCCTTATGCCGCTTGTTAATGTCTGACAGTGGGGACCCTTTTGGCCCGTGGTGCGCCCTCCACATGGTAAGGGCATCAACAGAAGATCGCTCTACTCAAAGTTGGCTCCGCTACCAACGCAAAGAAATGTTGCGAGTGTGCGGGACAGCTCTGTAATTTGTAATGTGTGGACAGAAAGAAAAAACTTTTAATATTCCCAAGGCACCCCGCTAGCTTACAAGGCCCCAGTTTGCCAATAAGGCCCCATGGGCTAACTTACTCCAGGTGTGGCCTGCCGTGTATGTGCTATATGTTTGGTAAGGTCTTGCCGAGTTCAAATAATATTCGAAATTCATAGTTGCATTTGGTAGTTTTGGGGCCCGAACAAATTGCATTCCATAGTTATATCAACTTATATGTGTAATCCATCACAAGGAATTTCGTTGCGCGTTGTGTAGACCCACTGAACGATCCTGACTTGCAATTACTGGCTGCGGTCGAGCATTCAGATGCTGTCGACACATATCGCGACCAGCTTGCAGTGAAGGCTTGTTGCTATGGTCCTCTTGCAGCAAAATACTTCAATTGGCTTCGGCAGGCCTCTGTGGAGGATATAAAGCAAGCCAAGCAAGTTTGGACCCCGTATATCATCTTGTCTGAGCGGGATCATGCAGGCAATCAGAAGAGAGAGAAGAGCTGTTTCAGTCGCCCGCGAGCCCTGCGGTGCCAAGCCGCGGCCTATATCTGCGCCCGTGCGAAGCATCACTTCTGTTCGCTGTCTGCCCGGCATGCCTCCTCATTGAAATCATTGTCTGGTGTGACGCGAAAGCATTTCTTGAACCAAATGACAAAGACCTCGTGTGAGGATGGGCGGAGGCACAATGGTGGAAACAGCTTATTCGATTATGTGAACCATGTTACCAAGGATGTGACGGGCTCCTTCAATACTCATCGGTTTGCACGTGCTCGAGCTGCGAGAGATGTTAAGAGGACCGATTACATAATAGTTAATGGGCCTCGGTAAAAAAAAAGTTAATGGGCCTCGGTTATAATGGGGTTTGGGAGTAAGAGGGCCAATCGTAATGGGTTAATCTGAATCCCGAGGATGAATCCCTTGAACAGAGCCCGGCTATTGGCAGCTCATCAGGCCCGCCGCAACCAACGTCAGCGAGCTGACGTTGGTGCTGACACGGACACCGTGGCTGCTGATCTTGACCAACCAGACCCACAAACTCACTTCGGAATGGGCAGCGGGCGGTACCCTGTATCAGAGGAATCTTGGATTCGGACACTGCAGGAGCACCGCAACAATCGAGGGGGCATCCGTCGACTAGCGGAAAGTGTCCTGCCGGAAGTAACTCTTGTTATCAATCCTGTTCGAAAGCGATTGGTTTTGCCTCCTGGTGCGCGAAACACTTGCAATCGCAAGCACTTCGGCCATTGCCCGCAAAACTACACCGCTATTCCGACTTTTGAGTCACGTTACTCAGCAGTCTTGGAGAATCTTAAAGCTCTTGAGACCGAGGCTAGTTGTGGCAACGTGAAATACCGTTTTTACTTAGCAGAGGCAGACTCTGCAGAAGGTCGGGACAAGTCAGTAGGCTTGATGTATTCTTTTGCAAATTTGAGGAGGCGACCGCGATACAGAGCTGTTTATTTCAAGTGTGTTGCAAGCCAGCCATTCAGGGAGCATGATTGCCCTTTTTATCTTTGTGAGCAAGTCGTCGATGAGTCCGCCGTGAAGCAGTTCATGGCGTTTGATGACACTCGTTTGCAACACACCTTATCGTGGCAGCTGGCAGCCTTTCTCGCAGAGCAGTTTGAGGGACCGGTGCTCCATGGAATCAGCGTTTCATGGAACCAGATCTGGGGAGTATAAAAATATAACATTAATATATATATATATATATATATATATATATATCAAAATAATATATATATATATATATATATATATATATTATATATATATATATATATATACATACAGAGCACTCATTGCGAATCGTGCCAGTACTAGGTGATGTAACATATTTTTCGTTGGCCCTCCTTTCTAATTGTGCGAATAATTAGAAATCAGGTGGTTCTCATGGCCCATGGGTCTTGTGGGCCCCTGCCTCATGGGCCCAATCGGAGCCTCCTCGTTTCTAATTATGCAGACAATTGAATTGACCGCAATATGCTTCCATGAAACACATTGAAGTATGTTTTTGTACATTGTTCTTACATGTACTCTTCAGTGTGTAATAACCGGTGTAAGTTGTTGTATCAGCTTTTATTCCGGAGAGCCGCCCGCGAACTATGAAAACGAAGTATGGGTCTTTGTTACCCCCCCCTGAAAAGTGCATATGAATGTAAAATGTTTGGGCACGAAATAGGCTTGCCTCATTCATTACTTTGTGAAGGCTTCCATGATTGCCACTAATCTTGGTCATCATGGAAAAACTTGAATACAATGCGACAGCCACTCCTGGAGTAGTTGAAATCACTGGCTCGACGCAGATTTCGCAAAACATCCTGGTGCCCCCATCGAAAGAGCCTAAATTGACAGCACGTCCTTTGCGTGGCGCTGCTGCTCTCTTGGCACCGCCTCGTCGTTTGCAGGATGCTTCTGCACAGCCTCTGGCTGACCAGGGCAGGCCTCGCCGCAAAGGCAAAGGCTTATCCGGTTTACAAATGCTTGCCATTCCTGGCGCGGCCCCCACAGTTGATGACGATGATCCTTGGTATCTGAGGCCCTTGCCACGCACTCCTGCCCAGCCTCTGTGTGATGTCCCGCCGGGTGACGAGGGCGGTGACAGTGACAGTGATGATGTTGCACAGGAGTGGTTTGACAATAACATTGGCGATTGCGGCCCTCCATCCATTGCGATAGCGGTAGTGTTAAGTATATATATATATATATATATTGTAGCAGTAAGAACAGTGACTATTTTGTTTCCAACCATAGCTTTATGTGTTGTGATTGCAAGTTGTGCGGTCCCGGCGATGTAGCGGAAACACAATTATGGTCAAAGTTATTGTTGTTACTTGTTGTCGTACACGGTAATCACACAATATCAATATTAATATATTCCAACATGTTGTGACGTTGTCGTAGTGGGCGTAATTTTGGTCGTAGCGAATGCGAGGGTCGCAATGGCGCTTTGAAAGCCATAGAAGCGATGCGGCGTAGAGGGAAGCGGCGTTCTTCTTCTGCACCGCCGGCTTCTTCTTCTGCACCACGGGATTCTTCTTCTGCTGCACCGCCGGCTCGTCTTCCTGCACAACCGGCTTCTTCTTCGTCTGCACCGCCGGCGGCGCCGGCCTCTTCTTCTGCAGCACTTCCCCGACAAGCGCGGAAGTGGAAGTGGGGTATGTTCGACCTCGCTGAGTATCGCCCTCGTGCAGGGGGTCGCTCACCTGCATGGAGTGTGACGTGCAAAGTGCACACATGTGAGGGGGCACGCTGCAACAAGATGCTGGCATTCGGTAATCGATTCACGTCGGACGAGTCGCTGCACCGTATTAAGCACTGGTGCGCGATGGGCCATCTCATTGTTGACGAGGACGGCGCTCGAAAAAAACACATGGATCTCGACCCCGCCTCATTTTCTGAGGCCGAGTTGATCACCCTGCCCGAGCTCGACAAGATCATTGAGGAAGAAGACCATTGAGGAGGACAAACAAAACAAATGTGCCTTGTAAAAGTAACTATATCAAAAGCATTATTAATAAATGGACATTTTTCTTAATTTATTATAGGCTAGAAGGCATGCCGCATGTTGTTAGTGGTGTCCGATAATCACAGCAAATCATTTCTAAACTTGTGAAAGTGCGGCGGCTGAATAAGGCAACCCGCAAACGTTGGTGGTGATGAATAACACAAATGCATGAATCAATCAGTTTCAAACATTGGGAGCTATTGCCCCCAATGTTTGAAACCAACTGGGGGGGCTTCGCCCCCCATAACCCCCCAGCTGCCCCTAGTGCCATGATATTTGTGATTAAGCTGGTGGTATAGACTATAGTAACAACTCTTCTTCTTGGTCAGCCAATTAACATATATTATCAGAGGTTGGGGGTAATCAAACCGGTGAATCGATTTGTGCGGTTTCGGTTTGTTCAAGCGCATGCACGGTCCGGTTGTGTGGTGGAAACCCGGAGTTCTTCCCCGCACCCCCTTTCCTTGTCCCCCCATTCAGTTGGTGTTCGTTTTCCCTTGACAGGCGATGGTCCACTTCGATTTCTCTTCGGAATCACTTCGACTTCACTTCGGTTTCACTTCGGCATATTTCGATTGCTCTTCGATATCACTTCGAGTTCTATTCGGTTTCACGTCGATGTTACTTCGGTGTTTCTTCGATGTCATTTCGATGCTTGTTCGGTGTCTCTTCGATGTCTCTTCGAGTTCACTTCGTTGTCACTTCGGTGCCACTTTGATTTTACATCGACTTCACCCCGGCTTCACTTCGATTTCAGTCAGACCCCGCATCGGTTTGACTTTGGTGTCACTTCGCCCCAAACACTCCTATCCGGCTTTAGTTCATGTTATCT
>Ga0099797_100949_pt1 | contig 16761 bp, 16 predicted proteins | sample Uncmet_Sort48C_1_FD_89871 | JGI IMG/M metagenome (GOLD analysis project Ga0099797, IMG submission 89871) | Marine eukaryotic communities from CALCOFI LINE 67, Pacific Ocean - C012_Sort48C_1 | ecosystem: Environmental > Aquatic > Marine > Oceanic | place: Pacific Ocean: Monterey Bay | collected...
TGGCACCCGACCCCGCAAGCGACCCTATCGTTCTGGTGCTCCCAGACGGGAGCAGTACATGCGGGCTCATGCTCGCAACCTACAGTCCATCATGAATTCCATGCGAGCGCTAGTTCATAGGGGTTGTGCGCGCACTAAGCTTGGAGATGCACTATTGCAGGCGCTCTCAGCGGATACTGCAGCAGCGTCTCAATGCAATGGCTTCCAGGGTCAGCTTGATCCAGTCCTGGCAAGGCTCGATGCATATCAGGAGTCTATTGCCAAGATTGCCGCCACATTGACTGGGTGGGGGTCTATGATACACCACCAGTTGTTGATCACTATGCGCTCACATCTAATGGGCACTGGGCCGGTTCCTTTCCCGGCTGCCCCTGCAGCCGCAGCCGCAGCAACAACATCTGCAGTGGCATCCTCCATTAGGGCTGCACCGGTGGCATCTGAAGGGGCATCTGCATCAATGGTGCTCAACGATCCGGGCATTGTAGACCACGAGCCTGCTGTTGATGAAGAATTGGAGGAGCATTCAGAAGAGGACCTTGATGATGAGATGGTCTGGCAAGACAGTGAGTATATGGAGGGCGGCGATGAGGAGATTGGCAGCTTCGTGGCCGATGAAGTCATAGAGCCAGACTTGGATGTGATAGAGAGTCAGCCGATTCAGGCCCCAGCACCTGTGCCCCGATGGGGCGATCAAGATTCAGAGCCCGATGATGGCGCCAACCATGCTGCCCCAAGGCCTGAGCGCTCATCACACATTCAGAGCGCTCGTCGGTGGAGGCGTATTGCGGGGATCTCATCAACGATGATGGTGCCATCTTCAAGAGCACCCGAGGATACGTCCCGCTCCATCTCTGGGAAAGATTCCCTCGCGGCTTTGGCGGCTGCATATCGCAAAAGTAATGCGGAGAGACAGGCCGACCCCCATCAATGGACATTTGAAGAGCGCAGGCAAAGATTTGGTAAATCATGATTTGCCCTAGATTGCATAAGGATGGGCGCGGCATCGACATATGTGTGTGTGCCCCCACTCCTTTAGTCATACGGGATTGCATAACATGTAATAAATGATGTGTCCACTTCGGCTCAGGGCGCTGCCTTGAACCAAAATAGACATAATATCTATATTTCCGTGTTTCATTTTATGCTCAACTTGCATAATATCTATATTTCCGTGGATTTCTTGTTATGCTCATCTTACATTTTGGTGTATTTATATTACGCTCATGTTGTGTCCTGTTGTGTTGGCCTGGTGAGCCTTTCCTAATTCTGTGCAGTCCTGTTGTGCGTGAGAGGAACTCTATTGGATTCGTCCAAAAGAGCGGAAAGCAACAAATTGGTTCGTCCAATATGAATTTTGGATAGGTGCTGCAATCACTTGAGTTCAAGCAGTGTACAGGCTTCCACCGAGTTTCGGAATGCCCTGGGAACCGCGAAGGTGCCAACAGCGACAATCATAGATTGCACATGTGTCGAGTCGTTGGCTGTGATGTCCAGACCCCGGGAGCCTCATAGCAAGCTTCGGACCACAATTGCATCGAAATTCCCGCGGGAGTGATGCGAAATGGTCGAATATGATGCTGCACAGGCCGCGCTTGTTGCCTTTCAAACGTGTTTCATTGGGTGAAATTTCAATTGCAGCACTAGACGTTATCGGTAAAGTCTATTCTTCATGTGTGAATAATTAATTGTGCCAACGGATTGGCGAGCGGAGTGTTGGTGTGGAGGTTGCATTGCCATCTGTTGTTTGGGCAGCGACCCCACAAGCGGTGATCCACTTGTGATGCAAATAATATCGATGTTCGTTGCACCCCATAGTGTCGGATTGAACATAATATGTAATATCTCAAGTCACATGTCCAATGGTAGTTGATAGGGTGTAGCACTAGGGATTAAACCTTGTTTAGATTAAGCCCCATCAAGGAGAATCTATGAGGTATATGAGAAGTACATATCCCAATGCAAAGGACAGAACAGGGGCCCGGGGTCTTCGGCCGCGGCCCCTTGTGGTGTCAAGAAGCTTATAATAGATTGCTTCTCCCATGCCTCATAGATTCTCCAAGGTTAGATTTCAGATTGGTAACGCGTGCTTGATTGTGTTTTGCATGCAGACCTTGCGTCTCGACATCAGCATTTTTTTGAGTTCGGCCAATCAAATAAGAGTGCAAAGGTTTGGTAGTGTCGCTGCATTGTTATAATCGAAATTATAGAACTCGTATATGCTGATTGCTATGGTATTAATGTGTCTTCTATGAAACAGGTGACCCGCAACGATTGGTATTCGCGGTGTTCCATTGTTTGCGAGTCCAAATCTATTGTCGATAAGCGAGTCGGTGGCGATGTCGTCATTGAGGTGCCAGTGATTCTCTCAGATCGTAGTCACGTCTCGCAGAACATATGTACATCCGTGCATCTGAATAGATACAGTAAGTCTCGCTAGATGAAACCCAATGGTTGACGTGTGTCTCTGGCACTCTTGCCTGCACATAACATCATGCTGGCCACTCCCACTAATGCAGTTTGGGATATGCACTATTGGATTTCATTTGTAGGGTTGCCTCGTGCAACATATCACTTTCCGTCTTGACCATCCCGGTCTTGCATTCACAGTGATGACCACAGAAATTGCATATATCTGCATATTTTGTCTCTGATTTTCTGTTCTTCAATTAAGTGCATCCCATCATGTTTTTGTCATGGTATTGTGTTTATGTTGCTTGCGATTGCATGGACACTTGTATGTGTGTCCAATTCAAATCAGCCTCACATTGGTGATGGTGCTGCAAACACGCACTGGCATGTGCTCACATGCTCTTTGTTGTTTACCTCCGCATTTGTAAGTCCATTTGTGTTCGGCTTGTGGTGATATGTCTTGATGTTATACCTGCTTCAAAACAGAGGTACATATTTTGCATAGCCTTAGATTCTCATGAGATGGTGAGATTTTGTTGTGTTCCTTGACAGAGAACTCTTCGTGATGCGGAAGCCATGTCTGCGGCTGAGAGTGCGGCGATATCCTCATTAAGCCTGAAGCCTGCCAGTAATACCTTTAGCCATGCTCAGAAATGATTTTGCCCTGCGGAGGTCCTAAATCAAAACTATATGAGGGGGACTTTACAAGTTTGAGTAATGAGGGAGGTGACTCTTCTGAGTCGCAAACAAGCAAAAAACTCAAAGCTGAACATACCCAGGTACATGTCCAGCCCCCTTTACTCGACTTACCCATTCTACCTTACTAGCCCATACACCGGCACCGACCACTTACAAATACTGTGATCACCAGTACAAGTATATTTTGCGGCAGGGCGACTTACTATCTCCAATTGCCAAGTGAAGGAATATCCTCTCCATCACCATACTGTACAGGCGTGGCTCACCAACGACGTTGCCCTATTGATTCGCAAAATAAGCTACACGAACACGGATACTGAAATGTCAATTCCATTTCAACCAAATTTCACTAAACACTTCAATTGCTATTAACCCAACATGATTGATTCTCCAGTATGCAAACACTTACGCAAGTTGCTCTCGGTACCAGAACACAAAGGTCCAAGAAGCAGTTATATGGTATCTCCGTCGCAGAGCGAAAGCAGCAGCTCAGGTGATTCGTATAATGAATGTGTTGAGAATAAGACAACAGGCAACTTACCAATGCTTGGCAGTACATCCATGACTAATTCAGTCTTGAATAATATCCATACCCCACCAAGAGAGCTAACTATGTGCGCAGTCATACTGCTACACACCCAGAAAATTTACCAAAACGCCAGCTTGGATGAACACATCGCATGTAGGAGGAAATAACACAGCAGATCAATCAGCAAATAAACATAATATGGATACAAAATACGACGCTATAAAGCAAAGTCCATTAGATATAAAATCAAAAGCGGGTCCCTAACACAAACGATCACAGCCTTCACTAAGCTATATCATCAAAGAGAATGCAACAAAACATCTATCACAAATTGACAACAGAGGGTTATACTCCAAGAAACAATGATGGTTGGAACTTCATCGACTCACAATGCATATCTACAGAACACTAGGTTTCACTTCACCACATGTGACTCTCACTCATCCATATCCGTACATGCGAAGCATATATTCCAATTTCTGTCATCAGGGTTTATCCCTGATGAAATTACACAGCGGGTATTTGAGTTGCGAAAACGGCATGTACACAACGCACGCAGAATTACCTTACATGGAGGAATGCATTACTGCACGACGCGCGGGGCATCAGCAGCGCACAAGCTAATCAAGCTGTTTGAAATATGTAGACCCGCTAGATCCCGCTAGGATACCGAACTACAATATGCGACCTTTTGCCGAAGGCAAAACGCTACAGAGTTCTCGCAAATTTCCGTATAATTTCACTCATATCGATGCTAATGTCATTGATGGTGTCAATGAGTCACAGGCACAAATCGTCTTAGTCGAAAACGCCGATCAACCTAAAAGTGTTTTTGCCAGTGATGATGTGGAGGAGGAGGTGTAGGCAGAGGCAGGGCCAGGCGTACATGTCCAGACTTGCTCCGACATGCGGTGCAGTACTCCATGATGGTTCAGACAGCGGCAGCGAATAACCATCACTTCTCATGTCCTAGATCGTGAACTCTACCGCTCTCCCTAATTACTATACTCTCCGGGCACCAGTGTCTAGTACTGCCGTAGTTGGTGAAAATCCTCACAGTACCGAACGAGATGTGGGTACTGGGTGGGAACACATTCGTGGCCGTTTTGGTGATACAGCCGCCCAATTTCCCCACCAAGAATTGGACAGAATAATTGCCAACTACTCAAATGCTTGCGAAGAATCCGTAGCCATTTTGGCTCAAGGCGGCCTCCGGCTGCTGCGAGTAGCTTCACACGCGCGCACACACTCAAGGACGCGATAGAGTGGTAGTTGCCCGCCTCCCCTAGACAGGTAACGTTCCGCCATATTGCGGCCACGCGGTGCTTCTTTTCCAGGGCTTACGTCTACGAAGTCTATCCGCTCTTCACCTTAGCCATCGCTCACATACACCTCAGCTACATGCAAGGCAAAGGTAAGTCAAGGGTCGCACCATACTCCTTATGCAAAGGAGGCCCCACAGATACGGCTTCTGCCGTAGCCAGTATCCCAAGTGGCAAAGGCTCTACGGATACATGGGCTTTCGGACATGGCGCCACATGTGATGACAAACTAGAGTTGTGCAAGGTTCTGGTCTACTACAGCCTCGCGCCTCAGAGGGTAGCTACGGTGCCAGCTCTAGTACCCACAGTCCCATGCCTAAACAATCTTTGCCCTTGCCCGGCTCGGCACAGGCCACGATACCTACGAGAGGTGTTGTCTCAGGCCAGGAAATCTTAGCAGGTCCTTCATTGGCCTGCCAGTACTGCCGTACTCAGTTCTTGCCTCGCCCCTCTCAAGAGCTGCTCACAGAGTTCGGTAGCCGTATACAGAACATGCTGGAAGAGCAGATTGCAGATATCGAGCGCTTATTTCAAAGGGTAAATCTCGCGGAAGCTGCCACCTGCAGCTCTTCTGAGGGCATGCCTGTCGCTGTACCGGAACGTACCAGACACCCGTTCACTATTTCAGTTGCTGTTGAACTTCAGGCTCTCTACAGAAGCCGCCTCTGATGCCAGGAGCGAATTGCTAGAAGATTACTTGCTGCTCCAGCATCAACTACGGCAACTACAAGGGCTCGCCACTGCAGCAGAGCTTGCCCTCCCTAAGACTGAGGCTACTGAGTCAGGCAGCCAAGGTGCCTCAGCAGCTAGCTCTCATTCCGCTGCACTATTGCTGCCAAACAGCACCATTGTAGTTGCTCACAATGAGGCACATGCCACCTTAACACAGTATCCTTCTCTGTCTGCTGGAAGTGCCTCAGTCCTCATGCCAGACGAAGCGGCTGCTCTGCCAGTCCTGGCACCAGTTGCTAACGAAGAAGCGGCACCTACTAGTCCCGGCACCCGTGACGACTGAAGACCACTACTTCGCATGCCAAGCGTGGCATCAGTGACGGCTGAAGGTTACACCAGTGCCTACCAGGTCTACCCGAAATCACCATCGTCGCCCACTGAGTGCATTAGGCTGTTGCAGGAAGTATATGCTTAGCGCTCACTCAGAGCCGACTCCCGTGATATCTACTCCTGAACCAGGTGTCTCAAGTATATGCATGCATTACCCATAACTTCGGTTTAAGGGCTCCTAACTAGAGTAGCAAATGCTCTTAGCCTATTCTAATAAATAGAAAAATGTTGCAAATGAGTTGGTTCCATTTTGGCCCAACCTCACTCAGGGCTTCTTTCTTGTTCACACCGAGGGCCTTCGCAACCTAATGTTGCCTGCGGCCTAACGCCACCTCTATCCCTCTCTCTGCCCCGTTGTGTCCAGTAATAAGCCCCACTCGTAATTAGAGCCTCAAGCTCCATGCACCTCAAGTTAAGCCCTTACTTTTTTATTAAATCATCTTCGCTAGGATCTGAACAGTGTTTCCATCTTTTCCTAGTCTGGAAAGGGCGACTGTCTGGAGCAGTCATAGGTGACATTATGCCTCTGCCTAACTTGCCTCATCAGTACTCTACCAACCGTGTACTTTAGTTTGCCCGGACGCGCACCCATACCTGACAAGCAGCAATGACAGTCACTGCGCACGTGTTGTCTGGCAATCCGGGATCTTTCGATGTGATTGCAATTTCAGCAATAAACATGACCTATTTTATTTACTTTTTGATTTTGAATCTTCCGATCCCCAGTCCCCGGGCAATCCTAGCCAGCTTCAGGGCACAGTTCCATCGGAATTATTGCAGAAGTTGTGCGTAGTTGTCGATTTTCAAATCCCCCACAATATCAGAGGTATGGAGACCTCATACTAAAAGATGGGTCAACAAACATGGAAGTATACATTTAAAGACAGCTCAAAAAATTGCACGATGCGCTCAACACTGCTACAAACATAGGACCTAGTTTCGTATTATCTTTCCGCATGTATTTCCTTTGTGTTGAGCATGACAACGAATTTGAAACCAATGTGACATAAATGTTGAAACTCAACGGTTAGCATATATTTTGCATACATTCTCATTTTTTCAATTGCGTGGCCATTTTCGTTTTCTCCATGCAGTTATCATTTCACATTGATTGCCGTTTCATCACTATACTTTATCCTGCATACTGAGCATCTGTATATGGTGTGCAGCATTTTTTATGTTGTACGTACATCTCTTCGGAGAGTTAGTGTTGCGCTTTGGTTTCAGATTGTGTTTGTTACTTTCGCTATAAGTGCCAACCCTCTGCGAAGCCTCGCTGCATTTGTCTTCTAATTATCCGTAGTACATGTACTGTACGCCCAGGCCTGGCTTGGTTCGAGGAGAGGCCAATAACAAACTCGAAACGCTGTCCAACAGGGCTCCTGGGTACGATTTTGATCAGTAATGCAAAGGCAGAAAGAACCTTACATGAAATACAGCCTCCGACCGAAACAGATGCTTTGAGACATGCAAGAGGTTGGTCCAACATAAGTGAATCAACGCAAAGCTAGCGTTAACCATAACCCCCTGACGGATGAATGATACCCCGCGTGTGAATAACAAAAAACAGCCTGGTTATATGATTTGTGGGCCGATGGAATTTAGGATTCAGCAACGGTGTTTCAAATAAATGTAAAAAACACCTCCCGGTTTCCCCATCCTTGCACGGCCTGGGTCCCTGACCTAACAATTGCTTTGGCACTTTTAGTTGTCAAACAATTGCCTTGGCGCACTCTTATTGTTCACCGAATGCCTTGGATGAGTTGTCCACCAAATGCGATGCAATGTAAAGGGGGCACAATGCACAGTAAATTAAAGCAACGCAAAGCAATGCACAGCAAAGCAGTGCAACGCAAGGCAACATTTTGCAAAGCAGTGCAAATACCGACCAAAGCAAACCAACACAAAGATTGGCGATGCAAAGCAAAGCAAAGCAATGTAGAGCAATGCAGTGTAAGCATTGCAAAGCAAAGCAATGCACTGCAATGAAAAGCAAAGTGCAGCAACACAAGCAATGCAAAGTGCAGCGAGGCAATGCAGAGCAAATCAGAGCAAAGCAAAACATCGCAAAGCAAAGCAATGCAAAGTAAATACAAGCATTGCAAAGCAAAGCAAAGCAATGCAACGCAAAGCAAACCATTGCAAAGCAAAACAAACCCAAACCAAGCAAATCCAAGCAATGAAACACAAAGCCGAGCGAAGCAAAACAACACAAAACAATGAAACGCGAAACAGTGACAACTAACACGGAGCAATGCAACACAATGCAAAGCAAAGCTATGCAAAGACATGCATAACAAAACCATGCAAAGTATCAAATACACACAATTGACAAATTACAACAACGAGAAACGATTTGAGGCCGTGCCGGTTTCATGCTTCTTATTTTTGGTAAAGGTACTATTCAATTATTTCCCTCGGTGTTATATTATTAGGAGGGGTGTGGTTGAGCTTTATGGAGCATTTATTTGAACATGTTAGCAAATCTCAGAAACTCATACTCATAAGTATTCATGAGCACTCGTTTCAAGGAGGGCTCAGACACTCCGCAGAATGATCAGTGACGATTTATCATAGTATTCAGGTGTTATTATCACGGCGGAGTTCTGTGGTACAAATCGTCCCAACTATATAACTAATTATTAACTTCCCTGACGTTGTCCACACGGTTGTCTCAATCACTTGATGTGTTCTTGTTCGGAACCCGCTAGCTAAGTATTTCCTTCAATATTTAGGTGTAGTTGACAACTTATCGGGGGGGGTATTAATCACACCATGCGGTTAGCTCCTTAGCCAGTTGCTTCCCAATGCTGGCTCGGGGTGTATATGTGCATATGTGTATATATAATATATAATATATATATATATGTATATATATATATATATATATATATATATACTTCGAGTACATGTCCATACAGTCTCTATGCGTCAAAATTATAACCTCCCGCGAAACCTGCGCTGACAGACTCAAAACCCAGCACCGCCCCCGGAGCAGTTCCGCCGACAGAGCATTTCAGCCCCCGGATCAACAGCGCAGACGCGCCGAATCCAGCCCCCGGGGCGGATGACAAAAGGTAACCCAAAATTGTACCCCCGGGAGCAAGTCTTCCTCGGGTAATTATTTCGACATTCAGAGTATATGTGTATATATATAAATAATATATATATATATATATATATATATATGAGTACATATATATATATATATATATGTCCAATTGCCTTCGGCCTACACGCCACCGTGCCTTGCTCTGCTTTTGTGCACGAGTGAGAGAAGCAAGATATAAGGCATTAAAGATTAAGGATAGAAAGAGCAAGTTGTTTGTTTGTTTGTTCGTTTGTTTGTTACTTAGTTCGTTTGTGTGTTTGTTTGCTGTTTTGTTTGTTTGTTTGCACAAAAATATGTTTTAACAACCTTTTGGGGACATAGTCGGGGATCTGGGCAAAAGTAATTGAAGCAAGATATAAAAGGCGTCAAAGATGAAGGATTGAAACAGCAAATTGTTTGTTTGTTTGAGTGTGTTTGTGTGTAGTTGTTCGTTTGTTTGTTTGTTTGTTTGTTTGTTTGCTTGTTTGTTTGTTTGTTTGTTTGTTTGTTTGTTTGTTTGTGTGTGTTGTTCCGTTTTTCAGGTGTGTTGGACATAATGCGAGATTGCCATTGAAGGTGCACATGTATTGGCTCAATGTGCAAGTGATTTGTGCCGGAGTACCGCCGCTCAATACATTAAAATTTGGGACGGTACCACAATACCGTATATTAAAGGGGGCCACTATCGCGATTTGTTCATTGTGTTGGACAGTATAGAACACACATACATATATATATATATAGAAGCAAAAATATATGTTTGGGTGCACGTAGTCACACATGTGACGTTGACATGCGGACGGCCTATGCAATCGGGGTTCTGAATAGTATAGAAGACACATTGAAGGGGCACATGTATTGGCTGAATGTGCAAGGATTAAGGGTTAAGGCTTTTGTTGTTTGTTGTTTGATGTTTGTTGTTTGTTGTTTGTTGTTTAGTGTTTGTTGACTATCGCATTTTTTGAGTTTCAGGTTTCATTAGGCCCTTTTTGGCCTGTCCTCGGTGGTCTTTGGGGACCTTTGGGCTGCCTTGGGTGCCTTTGGACGGCCATGGAAGTTCCATTTGTCACCTTTGGGGGTCCATTGGGACGCCTCTTGGGTGTCATTGGGCTCCAGTTGTCGCCTTTGGGGGTGCATTGGGGCGCCTTTGGGAGTCATTGGAGGTCACTTTCGGGGTCACTTTGCGATCATTTTGGTTCACTTTGGTTTTTTTTGTCATTGAAGGTCTTTGAAAGTCATTGTTGTCACTTTGGTTTTTTTAAAGAAAAAATGTGCCATGAAGCATCCCAAGTGTAAGACAACCTCGATATTTGTGGGTCCAAAAATACAGGATTCTAAAAACACACACACATTTTTTCTCACAAAATGTGACATCGATTTCGTATGCATTTTTGTGGGTCTTTAAGGACTTTCCCAAGAATCTTTCACCATTCTTTTATCACAAAACCCAATTTTTTGCGATACCGAATCGTCCCCCCAAAATCAATCTTAAAATAGAAGAATCATGCCCCGAGCTTCTGTAGTCCCTTAAAACAATTCAATTGTGAAACAAGTATAAAACTCCTTGCAGCCACTCCACTGGTGCAGGGGCACGGTGGCGGATATGACTGAAGAGTTCATCTGATTCAAAAACGCAACATGTGTATATAGGTGTTTATATACATATATATATATATATACACATGCACATTTATATATATGTGTGTATATACATATATATATATATATGTATGTGTGCGGCTCCAGAGCGGTTTGGCTCAAGCGGTCACGCAGATGCCCTAGCCCTTCAGTAATCGTCTTGCTTGAATAATGGCTGTGGCGAAGCCGGCCCATCTGCATGCAGAGATCCTTCAGCTCGAAGGCTCCATTGCAAATTCACCAAGGACATCAAGAACTCATCGAAGCAGTCGCTGTGTACATGGCAGGCGAGCTCCGTCAAGAGGAGGAGGCCGAGATCTCAGAGACCATGGTCATGCACGGATCTCAGAGACCATGGTCATGCATGGACATCAAGAACTCATGATGACATATGCAGAGCTTGTTGTTTTCTCGGCAACAGCAGCTGGGTGAACTCTATGCTTTCATGGTAGAGGCATGCTCCGCCTAGAGGAGAAGGCCGCAATCACAGAGACCAGGCCCATGCACTCATCATTCAGCTTGAAGCCTCCATTCGGAGTTGTCCCCGGACATCAAGAGCCCGGAAAGCAGTTGCCGAGCTCGATGCCTACATGGCTGCGACAATTCAGCCTTGTGCATGCAGAGCTCAGTCAGCTTGATGCCTCCATTCCTAGTGTCCCTGCTCCCTGGAGAGAGATTTGGTTGGTATTTATCAGTGTCCCCGCTCCCTGGAGGGAGATTTAGTCGGTATTTATCAGTGTCCCCGCTCCCTGGAGAGAGATTTTGTTGGTATTTATCAGTGTCCCCGCTCTCTGGAGAGAGATTTTGTTTGTATTTATCAGTGTCCCCGCTCCCTGGAGAGAGATTTTGTTGGTGTTTATCAGTGTCCCCGCTTCCTGGAGAGGTCCCGGCTCCCGGAGAGAAATTTTGTCGTCATTTATTGCGTTGCAGTGATTGCCTCAAGAACAGCAATTTGGAATGTCTTGCGACATAGATTTATGTGTGTATATATATATATATATATATATATATATATATCGAAACCAATGATCCATACCCAGCAACCAGCAACCAGCAACCAGCAGCCAGCCAGCCAGCCAACCAGCCAGCCAGCCAGCCAACCAACCAGCCACCAGCCACCACCGACCACCCAGCCAGCCCAGCCACCGGTGAGGAGGAGTGTTTCTTTATAGCGAAATAGCCAAAAACAGGGGGTCCGCGGCGTGAGCGCGTCACTGTTCAAAAAGCACATGTTTTATTGTTGTTTTTTGATGCGACAAAAACACTGTAATTTACAATCAAAAAGCGTAAAAAAAGGTAAAAATTACGATTGGGCTGCAGAGGGGTGTCTCTATGGAATTGTCCGTCCTTGTTTTTGTGAAGTAAAATGCGTTGTTTTTGGTACGGTACGGCACATTTTGTCGTTATTTATCAGTGACCCCGCTTCCTGGAGAAAGATTTTGTTGGTATTTGTAAGGTGTGCCCGCTCCCTGGAGAGAGATTTTGTCGGTATTTACCAGTGTCCCCGCTCCCTGGAAAGAGATTTCGCTGGTATTTATCAGTGTTCCCGCTCCCTGGAGAGAGATTTTGTTGGTATTTATCAGTCTCCCCCATCCCTGGAGAGAAATTTAGTCGGTATTTATCAGTGTCTCCGCTCGCTGGAGAGAGATTTTGTTGGTATTTATCAGTGTCCCCGCTCCCTGGAGAGAGATTTTGCTGGTATTTATCAGTGTCCCCGCTCTCTGGAGAGAGATTTTGTAGGTATTTATCAGTGTCCCCGCTCCCTGGAGAGAGATTTTTGTTGGTATTTATCAGTGTCCCCGCTCCCTGGAGAGAGATTTAGTCGCTATTTATCAGGGTCCCCGCTCCCTGGAGAGAGATTTTGGCGCTATTTATCAGCGTCCCCGCTCCCTGGAGAGAGATTTTGATGGTATTTATCAATTCCCCGCTCCCTGGAGAGAGAATTAGCCGGGATTTATCGTGTCCCGGCTCCCTTGAGAGAGATTTTGTCGCTATTTATCGTGTCCCGGCTCCCTTGGGAAGCAGATTTTGTCGTTATTTATTGTGTCCCGGCTCATTTTTGATGATTTCCGGCTAAGCTTGGGAAGCAGATTTTGTCGCTATTTATCGTGCCCCGGCTCATTTTGATGATATCCGGCTAAGCTTGGGAAGCAGATTTTGTCGCTATTTATCGTGTCCCGGCTCGTTCTGATGATATCCGACTAAGCTTGGGAAGCAGATTTTGTCGCTATTTATTGTGTCCCGGCTCATTTTGATGATATCAGGATAAGATTGGGTAGCAGATTCTTTAAGGAGAGCCTTGCATCTACGTATATACGGCCGGGGATACGTGCGGCAGTGCGGTTGCCAACAGATTCTGAAATATGTGAATGGCCAGTTCCAGGCATAGGGTTTTCGCTAGTACTGCTCATGGGTTTGATAACTATTGCTCACGGGACGGGGTTTACCAGTAACTCTTTACCACACATCCCAGTATTGCGTGTTCAGGCTCCACTTATTAAGGAAAGCCATGGGTCTACGTATGTGATCCCGAGGGTTTGTCCCAACGGCACCGGTGTCAATGCTCATAATTCTTAACAATTCCTGGGATTTCCTGGCAATTCATAGGATTCCCTGGAGAGAGATTTTGTCGCTATTTATCGTGTCCCGGCTCCCTGGACAGGTGCCGGCTCCCGGAGAGAGACTTTGTCGTTATTTATCGTGTTGCAGTGATTGTTTCAAGAACAACACTATGGAATGTCTCGCTACATATCTTTATGTATATATATATGTACATATCGAAAGCAATAGATGTTACATGAGTATCATGTATGAATTACATGAGCCTTCAATTTGAAAGATCGAAACCAATCAATGATCCATACCCAGCAACCAGCAAACAGCAACCAGCAACCAGCCAGCCAGCCAACCAGCCAACCAGCCAACCAGCCAGCCAGCCAGCCAACCAGCCACCAGCCACCAGCCACCAGCCACCACCCACCACCCAGCCAGCCCAGCCACCGGTGAGGAGGAGTGTTTCTTTCTAGCGAAATAGCCAAAAATAGGGGGTTGCCGACGTGAGTGCGTCACTGTTCAAAAAGCATGTGTTTTACTGGTGTTTTTTGATGCGACAAAAACACACAGTAATTTACAATCAAAAATCGTAAAAAATAGTAAAAATGACGATTTGGCTGCAGATGGGTGTCGGTGTGCAAATAGGCGCCCTGGTTTTTGTATAGTAAAATGCATTGTTTTTGGTACGGTAAAACAGATTTAGTCGGTATTTATCCGTGTCCCCGCTCCCTGGAGAGAGATTTTGTTGGTATTTATCAGTGTCCCCACTCCCGGGAGAGAGATTTGGTCGGTATTTATCAGTGTCCCCGCTTCCTGGAGAGAGATTTTGCTGGTATTTATCAGTGTCCCCGCTCCCTGGAAAGAGATTTTGCTGGTATTTATCAGTGTCCCCGTTCCCTGGAGAGAGATTTTGTTGGTATTCATCAGTGTCCCCGCTCCCTGGAGAGAGATTTTCTTGGTATTTATCAGTGTCCCCGCTCCCTGGAGAGAGATTTAGTCGGTATTTATCAGTGTCCCCGCTCCCTGGAGAGAGATTTTGTTGGTATTTATCAGTGTCCCCACTCCCTGGAAAGAGATTTTGATGGTATTTATCAGTGTCCCAGCTCCCTGAAGAGAGATTTTGTCGGTATTTATCAATGTCCCCGCTCCCTAGAGAGATTTTTTTTGTATTTATCAGTGTCCCCGCTCCCTGGAGAGAGATTTAGTATGTATTTATCAACTCCCCGCTCCCTGGAGAGAGATTTTGTTGGTATTTATCAGTGTCCCCGCTCCCTGGAGAGATATTCGCGGTGTTCGCGTGGTGATATCCGGCTAAGCTTGGGAAGCAGATTGTGTAAGCCAGAAAAAAAGGGGTATGTGTTGTATCATTCCACCATCTGGTAGTGCACAGTGAGTGATGCATTCGCTGCTGCTTGAAATTGCTCACAAAAAACGAGACACCTCATCGGAGTCCGCGAATAGGTGGGCTATCGAACGAGATCCAGTAACAAGGTTATAAGCAACCCGGTAACCAGTATGTAACCAGGTAGTCAGCAACCTGCAACCAGCAATCCAAGATGGAACCATTGACCAGTCGATCAATGAACCATTGGTTTCTACTCCCGGGAGGGGGTTTACCGGTATTTTTCGCCCAAAAGTCGAAGAAAGCTTTGTTTATCGTTTTTTGTTATCAGGGGGTATCAATCACACGTCGGAGTTACTCTCCTGGACTATACTCTCTTGGGTTGCTCTTGCGGATCCCTCTCATGTACTATTCTCTTGGATTTCTTTCCTGGGTTACACGTCAGGATTACTCTATTGGACTCCTTTCCTGTGCAGCTCAATGGCTCGCTCGAAATTTGGTAGTCTCAATTTAATTATTTTTAGAAAGAAACTCATGGGAACTTCAGAGAGATGTATATTTTTGTTTCTGGGTTCCATTTGAGTCCATTTGGTATGGGGCCCGTGGGTCCCAAAGGGCTCAAGGGGCCCTATGGGTCCATGGGGCCCATCGAGGCCGGCAGGCGCCCGGGTTGCCGGCGGGCAGGCCCGCCAACTTCAAGTGTAAAAGAAATGTTGTAGATGTTTGGTTCTGGGTATCATTGTCATTGTCGTTGACGCAGACAAGAAGTGCATGGAAAAGTATCATTGTTGATGACATCCAACCGTTCCTTATGACGCAGAACCCTTTCCAACAATCACTATGATTTTAAACGCTTTTGCTTCCAGAGCCCAGATGCTTTCCTGAGGCCTCGCAGATGCTTCCAGATGAGTGGTCCCTCACCTGGACTACTCTCTTGGAGTACTCTCTTGGATTGCTCCCTGAACTACTCTTAGCCGGGATTACTCTCCTGGACTGCTCTCTTGGAGATCTCTCCATGGATTACACTCGAGGATTGATCTCTTGGACTACCCACCTGGACTCCTTTCCTGTACAGCTCAATGAATTATGTTTTCTGTTTGGGGTCTTACGCTGGAGACATTCCATATGATTGATACAGCTTAACACTCATTGCCCGCAGGTCCTCAGTGACATGAGGGAGAACATGGCATCCTGGAGCCACGTCACTGTGGCCCGCGCCATCCTCACATCTGCAACCCTGACGTCACTGTCAGAGTCGAAGCCTGAGCAAACCTTAGAATTGGTCAGATCTTGTTGGAAGCGGGAGCCCATCTGCACTTCTGTGGTGATCACCTTCTGGCAGCGCTACCTTTGCGAACTTGGGGCTGATGTGGTAGCCCCTGCATGATTTAACGCACGTCCAAGTAACGGTGCACTTCACAATATTCTGGGGGTTCTACAGGGTCCGGCCGTGCAATAATTTAGTTGCGCCACTAATGCAATAATGCACAAAAATCCATAAGCAGGGCAAACACAGGGGCGCGGCGGCCTTCGGGCGGGGGCCCCCTTTGTTTTCGTTGGGGTGGGCATTAGTGCATGAGTTGCGCAATAATTTTGGGTGGGTGTCCTAACCCCTCCTAAATTATTGCGCCGCATGGCCCTGTAGACCCCCCCAAATTATTTGAAGTGCACCGTTTTGCGAATTCCATGCACTCCCTAATCAACCATGTTTAGTTTTTCGGGCATAGGGCCCATGCTTGGATGTCCCCTTATAGGAAACATATACATGTAGGACATATGTATATATAATATATGTATATATATATATATATACTATATCGGTGGTTGGGGGGGTGAGACCCAGCTAAAAATCGTTTTGTTTCGTGTCGTACGTGCGTGCGCGCGGTGCGGCTGCCTAGTGAGAATGGGGCCCCAGGATCATGTGGCCACCGTTCCCTTATCCCTTCTCGTCTCGACGGCTTTCACTTTTCGCTTCATGCGCCAGAGTGAAATCGTGTAAAACCAAGTGAAACCAAGTGAAACCAAAGGATAAAGCGAGTGAAACCTGAGTGAATCCAATGTGGGACCAATCGAGTCCAAGTGAGACCAAGTGAGTCCAAGTGAGACCAAGTGAGGC
>Ga0099797_100948_pt1 | contig 16755 bp, 22 predicted proteins | sample Uncmet_Sort48C_1_FD_89871 | JGI IMG/M metagenome (GOLD analysis project Ga0099797, IMG submission 89871) | Marine eukaryotic communities from CALCOFI LINE 67, Pacific Ocean - C012_Sort48C_1 | ecosystem: Environmental > Aquatic > Marine > Oceanic | place: Pacific Ocean: Monterey Bay | collected...
TTGAGAGATGTTGAGAGGTGATAAGGAGTTAGAAGAATTGCTAGGGGGCACGACGCGCGCGCTGGAGAAGAAGGAGGGCGCAATGTACGACCTTCTGCACGGCGCCGCAACGCACCTCGAGCTCGCGTCTCAGCTCACCAAGGAGACGAGGAAGGAGGCCCCAGGGTGAGAAGAGAGGCTGAGGGGGTCAGTGAGCAGAGAGTGAGCAGAGAGGCGTGTCGGGTCAGAGAGGCTTGTCAGGTCCGAGCTCCCTGCGACTCGGATCCCGGGTCTTGATCCCGAGGGCCGGGATCCGGGATCTGAGCGTTGGGGCTGGGACTTCGGATGCGTAAGGGAGCACTCCGGGAGCTCGCGCGGGGGCGATGGTGGGGTCACCCCGCGAACCGGTCAGCGGGATGGGGTCCCCGGGTTTCTTCTTAGAACTCCGATCCCCCTGCCGCGGGCTTGGCTGCACGCGGCCTCCCGAGGCCATGTCTGCGTTGGGCAGCGAGCATCAGCTGGCGCTCGTGTCGGATGAAGAGTTGCGGCAGAAGCTCGACCAGCTCGAAGTCCTCGTGGCCCGGCTCAAAGCCGCGCACGCGGTTGTGGCCCCCCCAAAGGAGCTGTACAGCCCGGTGCCCAGCCCGGGGGCCAGCCCGGTGGCCAGTGCGACCCCTACGCCCGCGCCGACCATCCCGAGCTCAGGCCCCAGAACCGAGGGTGGGAGGCTGTGTCGAAGGCGGGCGGGAAAGGAAGACGTTTTGTCTGGATCGGAGGGTGGACGGCACTTGGACGGCACGCCCCGGCTGGCACCCGGGGCTCATTGTACGCCAGTTCCTTAGGCTCTCGGCACTGCTCTGTAACGCCTCTGTTTGTGGTGCTTGTCGCGTTGCAGCCGTTGCTCCTCGCAGGCTTCGGCGTGGGAGACGATTTTTACGACCTTAGCAATATGAGCAGTCTCCAAGCGGCCAAGGCGGAGGCCCCGGCGTCTCTCTTGGACCGGGGCGGGGGGCTGCCCGGGCCGTCCCGGACGGCGGCGCTCGCGCGGCTCGAACGGGCGTTGGCCGCGCGCCAGCGCACGGCCCGAGACCGGGCCCGGGTCGAGCAGGACCAGGCGGAGCTCACGGAGCAGCTCCGGCAGCGGCAGCGCGAGCGCCTCGCCGGAGCCGTGCGCACGGCTGTGGGGCTGCAGACCCTGGTGCCGCGGTCTCTGTGAAAACCTCTGTGAAAACCTCTGTGAAAACCCCAGGCCGAGAGCTTGCCCGCGCGGCCCCGCGTGTCGTGTGGGTCAAGCCGGTCGAGTCTCTTGGGCTGGAGCGAGCTCCGCCAAGCTTTTGACGAGGACGTGCTTTCGAAACCGCTTCGCCGCCTCTCTTGCGTTTTGATTCTTCGCTGTCCGCGATTCTATGAGCGCTAGTAGCCGAATCGTATTTGCTGTTCTAAAGCCGAATCGCCTTACAAAGCCTACTACAGTAGCCAATACTACTACAGTAGCGTGTCACTTTGCACTTCCGACTTCGCGCCAGTATTTCAATTGCGCCTGGCGCCCGTATGGCCTCTAGGAACGGCGGCACACCCTCCCAGGTAAGAGGCGCTAGCTCTACCCCTACGTAGGTAACCGCGAGAGTCCTTGGGGTCAGCGCTTAGCTGGGACTCGATCTTGGCCTGGGCATTTTCGAGCTTTCTGGGTAAATGAAAGCTTTCAAGCTCTATGGCTCGAGGGTTAACCGGATTTTTCGAGCTCTCAGGATTTTGCAGTCTGCGAGCAATGTTGGATGTTTTCTTGTTGAGCTTGCGCGCGACTGCGCGTGTTGTCCTCGTATGTGGTGCAGGGGCGTCCGACCGCGGGGGAGCGGACACAAAAGAATTTCTTTTGAGATATTTTTGATGCACATCACAGCGTGGGACGTGGTTGTCCCCCTTTATTGGTAGAGGTTTGTAGGTGACTTCACGGCATGTTGCAAAGGTAAAGTGAGTTTATTACCCAATTATTACTTGGTTAATCCCATTGACAAAGCGGAATTACAAATTTAAATGAAGTACAAGTCAGAATAGATAGCAGCATCGGTTCTAACATGTCTATGAGGTATCTGGAGTACGCAGGCATCTTTACACCCGCTGTGCGGAAGGCCTTGTCGCAGACGCTCATTCAGCTGCTGTCCTGGGCGGGGAGGGGGATATGGAGGGGGGATTTCGGTACTCTGGAGGAGAATTCATGTCTGAATAGCAATGGAATATTCGCATATATTCGCACGTGTATTCGCATTTGTATTCGGGTTCGTTTCATTTCGCAGAAATCACATTTTTCGATTTGGCTTCGTGAGCGCAAATTCAAAGGTTGCCTGCAATGTTGTTTACCCGCATTTGCGCGACTTGTGGCGAAGCACCAGCCGCTGAGGCGCCTTAGATGGGGCGGGAAGAGTTTCAGAGCGGCGTCGATGAATTGAGTACGTGTATACGTTCAAGATTACAGTCTAACTCTTGTCATGACACTCGCCTTTGAAAGCTCATCGGCAGGTCTTGCCGAAATTAGGCATCCTTGCGTTTGCGAATTTGATTTACGTGGCAGTCGGCATCGGCATCGGGCACGGCGTCGTGTCCGGCGGGAATTCTACGTAGAGTTCAGATAGCCAGTGTCGACATTGATTTTGGCATGCTCATTAGCTTTCGTAGGAGCAGTTTCCATCTCTTCCAATGTCTACATGCAGTGCAGCAGATCGGTTTAGGAAGGTGATTGAACCGAATGGCATAGAGCCCTTGTGCAAGTATCACGATGCGTATAAGGAGTTGCCTTCGGTATGATCTGTGGTCATGGTTTCCTGGTTTGGGCTATCTCAGATAGGCGCACGGGATCGTGCCGTACGCTGATCACTCCATCATTGTATTGTAATTAAGGTATGTTGTATTGTAAGGTACGTCACGCAGCCAAGCCGTGGCGTGCGTGGTGTGTTGCGCGTCGCACCTGGTATTGGGTCCGAATAGAGCATTCAGCGTCAACGGAATTGCAACAACGTTTCGAAGGGCAGCTCGGGTTTGTTGAGATGTGTGTTGCAGGCGATAATTGCACCGTACGATTTGGTCCCACGGTCCCACAGGAGTTTACCAGCAGGTGCCGTTGCAGTTTGCGTCCAGGTTGGATTGCCAAAACACTACCGCCAGGAACTGGCATACTCTGGTCGCTGCCACACAATTTCTTGAAACACAATGCTCCAGTTCGACTCTACTCATGTTTACTGCATTTTTCGTTTCACACAATGGCGAGGCATGCGAATTCGATCCCGCTCATGTTGACGGCGTTAGTTTGTCGTCTGCATGAAGGTTTCACGGAGACCGACGCGGCGAAGGCGGAGAGTTTTGTTGTCCGAACGGGACGGACCAGGAGAGGTATCTTGCGCGAAGGCCATCTCGAAATCCGATAGGTTGGGCAGGCTTGGATAATTGCATAGTTGTTACGAACCAAAATGCGTTTCTTCTTTAATGAAGAGATATGAAGAGAGTTTCTCCCACGCAGCGCGCAGGCGATGTCTTATCCGTGGATCTTTCAATCCGAATATCCGTGCTACTTGTTACCGACGTTTCGTTTGGTGTTCTGGTGGCCAGTGCTCTCGACAGGCTCCCCGCGACGGAATGGATTTTCTTTACCTAGTACCATTCCAGTCTTCTCGGAATTGAAGCACCCATTTTCCCCTCCCCTTTTGGACGGCTTTTTGTTTTCTCTCGACCCGATGATCGCCTCTAGGATCTCCTCTAGGGCTTGTATCTGATCATGCACTCCGTAACACTCTGGGGTGTGGGTCTGAACGTGCTCGCGCGGACCACGGTGGAGCCGTGCCCGGTGCAGAGCGACGAGAACGAGCCGCACGCAGACGTTCCCACAGCTGCCGCCGCTACGGTTGGGCGGCCAGATGAGGAAATGGATGAGGCCGGACGTTGGGCAGACGTTGTTGCGAGTTTGGAGACTGGTGCCCCGACGCCGCCACCGCCACCTCCCAGGTGCCCGTCACCGAGTAGGTGCCGCGCGGATCTCGTTTTGGGAGTGGGCAAGCACGGGCGATGGAACTCAGGATACGCGTATGGCATGGCGCCACCCGTTTCCGGTGGGATGTGCGGAGCCCGTAGGTCGGGCTGCAATCCGCAAGCCGGGTCTCACCGTGGACTAGGTCTGAGGACGCGCGCTTGGGTGAATGCAGCCCCGAGGTTCGTCTTGTTTCGTGCTCCCCGCAGCACGCTGTTAGAAGAGAGATCTCTCTCGCATGCTTTGGTATCAGCTTCTGGTCTCGGCAACAGACCCTTGCAGAGGTGGTTGCCGTCATGGGTTAATAGACCAATGGTTGCAGCACTTCTTGGACTCATGGTCGCGCGTGGGGGTACTCACGACTGGGAGTAATGGAACCTCTGCCGCTTCGTGGCAGGATTGCTGCATTGGCTAGGCTGGTCGTTGGCTAGAAGGCGATAGGAACAACTTGAGGACGGGAATATGTGGAAGTCTTGATGTGGCAGTGCATTTTATTGCAGTTCTCCATAGTTTCTAGGTTTTCTATTCCATCACATCTGCAGTGCGGCTGCTTTTCTCATCCGATATCTGCAGTTCTTGCGGCTTCACAGGTTTACTGGAACTGTTTTTAGAGGTTGGAATGAGCAGCCTTGGGCCATTTTTGACGGACATCACCTCGCCGGGCCACGTGGTCTTCAGCGCACTTGATACGATCGGTCCAAAAGGCATGGCAGGGTTGGATGGCGGTAAGGCGGGTTCAACGCGGGAAGCGGAGGAATAGAGAACGAGGAGCGTGAGCACACCAGGTAATGATTGGACAGAGATCATTGATCCGCTGAGTATAAAACGTGGTGGGAGTACTGCAAAAATGTTTGGTTGGCTCACGGAATGGGTTGTTTAGGTGAATGAGGCACCTGGTAATCGTATGGTTGCATAAAGCACAACGATTTCGAAGTCCTCATTATTTGTTGTCTCGCGAGCGATGGATATGCCCTGCTCTCATAGATCCTCACCAGTGCTGCGAGGTTCGGCAGGGCCGCCGCTCGCCTTGATCGGTGTCGGCGGCGAGTTCATCTCCAACGGCTGGCCCTCCCCCCTCTTGCTGGGCCGCGGCCCGCTGGCCGGCACGGTGCTGGGGCGCCTCGTGGTGCTGCCCTGCCTGGCCCTGCTCCTCTGGGGCTTCGCCTACCCGCGCGTCATGGCCGGGACCATGGCCGGGACCGGCCCGCTGGCGCAGGACCGGGTCCTGCGGCTCGTGCTCTGCATCGAGGTCCGGGCCGGAGGAGGGAGGACCGCGGGGCGTCGAGGTCCGGGCCGGAGGAGGGAGGACCGCGGGGCGTCGAGGTCCGGGCCGGAGGAGGGAGGACCGCGGGGCGTCGAGGTCCGGGCCAGCCGCGGGTCCGGGCCAGCCGCGGGACCGGGCCGCGGAAGCACGGGCCGCGGAAGCACGGGCCGCGGGGCGCCGAAGGAGGGAAGCACGGGCCGCGGAAGCACGGGCCGCGGAAGCACGGGCCGCGGAAGCACGGGCCGCGGAAGCACGGGCCGCGGAAGCACGGGCCGCGGAAGCACGCGGGGCGCCGGAGGAGGGAAGCACGGGCCCCTGGGCGGCAGAGGAGGGGGGACCAGGACGCGCGCAGCGCGGACGGAGGCCAGAGTCGGAGTGAGTCTCGTGGAGGCGGGAGGGCCTAAGAAGGGTCACTGAGAGAAGAGGTCGGGAATCCGAGAAGTAGGGAATGAATGGCAAGTACTGCGAATACTGGTAGTACAGGGAAAATGAGAGTGCATTCAATACGGCCCCTCGGGAGACCCGATAGACCCGGGGGCTCGACTTCTCGTGAGGACGCATGGATTCCTGGAGAGAGCAGCGCGTTTGCAATAGTATTTTTCGATGTTTTGAGTGTAATCGGTTCTCTGCGACTGAATTGAAAGGCGCGTACGTAAACAGGAATTTGGTCGTATTCAATTTCTCAAAGTTTGGTGGTGTTCTGAGGCCACGACGCCGTCTGCGTACAATTTAGTCCACATGTGCACCATGGTACGCAAAAGCATTGCATTAAGGGAACCAAAATGAGGATCTTAAATTTCAGCAATGTGTCGCACGGACGCGCGTCAGAGTAACTCGTCTCTGTTTCCATTCCGAGTGATGTTATGGGTCATGCGTAGCTTCATTGTGTGTTGCTTAGGCAGGCACATATATCATACGGATTACCGCGTTGGTGTTTGAACGCTACTTGCCACGGCGTCTTCTCAGTCCTTGCCCAATTGAAGCATGGGATTTGGTTGGCCAATCGGTCACGGCAGGTTGGGCGCGGTGCACGTGAAATCGCTGCATTACTATTCTATCAAAATCTAGCAGCCACTGTTACAATAACTCTGTGGACGACCTTGTTCCTCGCTCTAGATGTGTGAGGACGACACAGGAAGATCGAGAAGACGGCGGCTGGTACGGCGGCTGGCACTTTGCAGTTTGGCGATGCGGATGCAGCGGATCGGCATTGGGGAGACCCCTCTTGGGGCGATTCGATTTGACGTCCGGACGCCAGGCGAGAAGTCCGGGCATGCGGCGCCGATCGCAGAAGTCCCGCCGGCCGCGACCGCCGCTCCCCCGGTGGCGAAGCCCGCAGCTCCGGGGGCCACTGCAGCTCAAGCAGCTCGAGGAGCTGCAGGACTTGCAGGAGCTGCAGCTGCAGTTGCAGCTCCTCTCGCTGCTGCCCTAGCGCGAAGAGCTTCGGCAGCAGTGCTTGCGCCGGCCTCCGCCTAGCCAGCTACGATTAAATGTACGATGCATTGCGATTACGACCTTTTGGACGCCCACTAGACGAATTGCCCAATGAAGACGGACCGTAAAGCCATCGAAAAGTCTATGATGCGCGGAATTGTGTACCGGTAAGGATTTACCAGGTACTTGGCTTGCTAGCTTGCAGCCGCCAGGCGAAGACGTGCGGCACAGGATGGGGCACTTTGCTTCTTACTGCTGTGCACGCCCTGCAGCCCCGGCAGCAGTGGCCTCTGCTGCATCCTGAGAGTCAACAGGACATCCAGTCCTCTGACGATGCGGTTTTCCGATTTAACCTTGAACAGATCAGCGAAGAACGAAGCTGAGTCCAGGCCGACGATGGGCCGCGAACGTTTTACGCAAATCGAAAGTTTCAATGTAAGCCCAATTCGGAATTCGAAATGTCTAGGTATCGGAAGCTTTGCCTTTTGTAGAAGTAAATCGTCGAGCGTGTTCTGTGACCCGGGATCGGCGCACCGGGAGTGCGTAAGGGGAGGCGTAAGGGGTATGGGGTCGAATGGCAGCGGATTCGACCGTCTGCTACAGATCTGGCCATCCCCATCCGAGCCTTGGGGGAGATGCAGAGGAGGGACGCATCCCGTAAATCACTCCTGAGTTCGGGGTCGATCAGCGGCCAGTTTGGTAGCGTGCGATGCGTCGAGGACTCCCTTCTACTTGCGTTCTACTCGCTTGGCTCGAGGCGTCTCTTCAGGGTTTGTTGAAATACTCGTATCTGTGTCGCGTGTGCCTGCGTGCTGCTATGTCGATGCAGAGCTTTGGCTTCGGTGGGGCTGGCGCCCCCGTCGGGCGGCGGCCAGCCTTCCCGCGCCAGCCGCCCGGCTTCACGCCGCGAGCCCCCCAGGCCCCCCATGGCTTCACGATGCGGAGGACCCTACCGAGCATGTCCCAGCCCCAGGCCGTCACATCTTTGGCACAGGCCGGAGGTCAGGCCGGAGCACAGGCCGGAGCACAGGCCGGAGGTCAGGCCGGAGGGCAGGCCGGAGGTCAGGCCGGAGGTCAGGCGGTGGGCCCAGGTGTTCCTGTTGCGTTGACGTCACCGCGAAAGCTTCCGCACACGCACTCCACGCCCGGCTTGCCGTCCGGCTTGGCCCACACGCAGTCCACCCCCGGCTTGCCCCTTTCGGTAAATGCCCAGCCTGGGACCCGGTCTCAGACCACTCTTCAGACCAGCTTCAGGCCGCACCACTCTGGTGGCCGGTACCACTCCCCCGTTCAGCAGGTGCGGACGGGGCGGAGCCCGGCCCGGGAGGCGTGGGACGCGCGGGAGCCCACGCGGGCCACGCCCCGCTCCTGGGCTTTCCAGCCCCGGGACATGCGCCGACCGCCCGGCGGAGCCAGCCAAGCGCTCCCCGGGGCGCTCCCCACGCGGCCTGCCAAGCGTTCCGGGGAGCTCCCCCTCGCTATGGGGGTGGGCGTTTCGGGGCTGGGGGGCCCTGCGGCCATCTCGGGCCGAGCTGCGGGCCCGGCGGCGGGCCCGGCGGCGGGCCCGGCGGCCATCTCGATCGCGACGCCGGAGCGCCCGCGGGATCGGCCGCGGGAGGCGCAGCGGTACCGGGTCGGTAGCGACGAAGGAGGTGGCGAACACGGGTTGGAGCCGATCGAGGGCGAGGTGGACTCGCCGGAGGCGGACACGCCGCTGGCCACCTGGTACCGCGCACCCAGCCCGAGCGGGGCAGGGAGCCGCTTCGATGGGGCAGGCGAGAGGGCAGACGAGAGGGCAGACGAGGCTGAAACGGACGAAAACGCAGCGGAGGGCGCCAACGAGGTCTTGGACGCGGCCCAGCCGACTGAGGCCGCTGCGGTGGAGGCCACCGCAGCGGCGGAGAACGAGACTCGGGTCGGCTTCGGGGTGACAGGGGAAAGCGGGGAAGGAGGCGGTGTCAAGGGGGATGCCAAAGCGGGCGCTGCTAGCGGCCCTGCAAGCGCCCCTGCAAGCGCCCCTGCTAGCGCCCCTGCTAGCGCCCCTGCTAGCGCCCCTGCTAGCGACCCTGCTAGCGCCCCTGCTAGCGACCCTGCTAGCGCGCCCAGCGACCCGGTGTCCCCGACTTCCCCGGTGTCCCCGAGTTCCCCTGTGCGGCCGCTTCAGCCTGCCGACAGCTCCTTCCGCCCGTCCGTCGGGGACACGGCGAAGGGGTTCAACTCGCTGATCACGAAGGAGAAGAAGCGAGCCGAGAAGGACAAGAAGCGGGCGGCTCGAGAGGCGGCTCGAGAGGCGAAAGGCCCGTCCCCCGGGCCCTCCGTACGGTCCGGCCAGTCCGGCCGCAGCCCCGAGAAGTCCGATCTGCCGGCGGAGGCGGAGGCCGCCGCAGCGGCCTCCCCAGCGGCCTCCCCAGCGGCCTCCCCAGAGGCCTCCCCAGCGGCCGCCTCAGAGGCATCCCCAGAGGAGGCTCGGCCAGACGGCACTCCAGCTCAGTCCGGGCTCACGGGCGCGGCTCGCCCTGCCCCGAGCGCGACTGCGGGGCAGCGGCCGGTCCGGGGGCCGGCCCCGGCGTCCCCGGCGGTGCTGGCGGGCCGCCCTACTCGGGGGCCGGCCCCGTCCGGGTCGGCATCCCTAGCGTCCGGTCAGCATCCCGGCGCGGCGCAGCGGCCCCCGCCGGCCAGCCAGCGGGGCCCGCCTAGCGCCCGGTCGCCCTACGGCCTCCCGTCTGCGTCCGGGCCGGGCCGCATGAACCCCGCCGCTTCCCCCCCGGGGACCTCGCGGGCCGTCGGGGGGAGCTCGGTGCCCGGGGGGAGCTCGCTGGGGACGGTGGGGAGCTCGGTGGGCCAGGGGAGCTCCATGGGTGCGTCCATGCTGCCGTTGAGCGCGGCGGCGGAGGCGGACGCCTGGGCCACCCTGGGCCGGCTCGAGTGCGCGGCCCAGGCGCTGCGGCAGGAGCTGCTGGACCCCTGTGCCAAGGTCACGGGGCCAGGGGGGCTGGGAGCGGGGACCCTTGTGCCAAGGTGACGGGGCCAGGGTGAGGGGCCAGGGGGGCCAGGGGGGCCGGGAGCGGGTTGTGCGAGGGGAGCAAGGGCTAGCGAGGGGAGCGAGGGGAGCGAGGGGAGCGAGGGGAGCGAGGGGAGCGAGGGGAGCGAGGGGAGCGAAGGGAGCGAGGGGAGCGAGGGGAGCGAGGACCCTTGTGCCAAGGCGCGGGGGGCCAGCCCGGAGAGGGGGACTGCCAGGGGAACCGCCAGGGGGGCCGCCAGGGGGGCCGATCGCTGTGTTCCCGGGGGGCGGCCGGGACGGCGGAGAGCGAGGGGAGCGGGGGTTGCGAGGGGAGCGAGGGGAGCGAGGATGCAAAGTGAAAGGCAAGCCCAGGCCTATGCCCCCAGGCAGAGCCGGGATTGCGGGGGCAAGGGCCGGGGACAAGGGGCAAGGAAGGGAGCGAAGGATGGCAGCGGGAGGAGCCGTCGCTGAGGGGATGGGGCGGTGGGGCCCGAGCATGGGCCGTCGCGAGGGCAGCTGCGAGGGCTGGGACAAGAGGCACGTGATTGGGGAGCTGCGGATATCAGCACGTTCCGAGTTTCCTATAGTGCAGTCAGTCTTGTGGGGATCACGCTCTATATCGGTATCAATGACAGTTCTCTCCCCATCTCGATCATCGCGACTGGTAGTGATCTGTTCCTCACGTGTCAGGCTATTCTCTGGACGGACATGCCTCGTCGGCGTGTCACAAGCCCGCAGTCCAGGGGCGAAGGGTTGCGAGGCGTACGGCCGAGTGCGAAAGGTTGGGAGCCGTACGGCCGAGTGCGAAAGGTTGGGAGCCAGCCGTGAGGCCATCGGTATTTGTATTCGCATGAGTTGTTATGCGCAGGCAGTGCTTGGTGTTTGTGATTTACTTTATTCCTTGTTGTGTTTATGTCGCCCCGCTTATTTTCCAATATCATCCAATATCGTATTGCGTTATATTGCGTTGTCTACAGGCGTATTGTTCAAGCTTCTCAAGTGCGCTCCCCGCGTGTCGGTAACCAAGCTTCCCCGCACGACCCGCGCCGGCACGTCTCGGACGGCGCCGCCACGCCCCTGATGGGCGGACGCACCCCGGCCACACCCGGGCGCGAGCTCGGGGCCCCGCCCTCTCTGCCCGGGGGGGACCCGGAGAGCCTCCCGGGCCGGGCGGAGGTCCGCTGCGCGAGTGTGCCGACCGAGCCCGCCCCGCCGGTCGGAGCCGGGCCGGCCGGAGCCGGGCCGGCCGGAGCCCGGCCGGCCGGGACTGGCGCCCCGGGGTGGGCTGATGTCCGAGGGGAGGCCTACTCCCGGGGCGCGAGTCCCGGGGCCGGGCGCGTGGCGGGCTGGGCTCGGGACGGACGCGCGGCCGGGAGCGCGCGGGGGCGGCCCCTCTCCCCGATGGAGGTGTCGCGGAGCCCAGGCCGCAGCGCCTCGCCTACTGTCATCTGGCAGGGCTACGGGGGACGGCCGGGCATGCCGGGGATGCCCGGGCACGGGCCGCTGATGGTGTCTCGATGGTCCCAGGGCGGGATCGCCCCGCAGCAGGCCCATCAGCAGGCCCCGGGTCGAGCGGACCCGGGATCGCCCGGCCTGGGTCGAGGGCAGCACCCCGCCGCGAGGCAGGGGTCTCCGAAGGGCCCGAGGCAGGTGTCTCCGGTCCCCCGCCCGGACCCGTTCGCACCCCCGTTCGCATCCGTCGCCTCTGCAGACGGCTTCCCAGGCCAGACCAGGAGCACGGCCCCAGGCCAGACCGCGAGTCCGCCGCCCGCGGGCTCGGCCTCGGGGCCGCCCGCGGGCTCGGCCTCGGGGCCGGCCGCGGGCTCGGCCTCGGGGCCCGGTCGTGCGGAGGTGCTCGGCTTCGCGTCGCCTTGGGATGCGCCGCGGAGCATCGGGGCAGGGGCTAATTTCACTTCGCCCTTGCTCACGGATCGGAGCCATCACAGTGGCTTCATGACCGATCGGAGCCATCACAGTGCTCTGCTGACAGATCGCAGCCACCACAACGGGCCCTTGACGGGAGCCATGACCGATCGCAGCCACTACAGTGCGTTAATGACGGACCGCAGCCACGACAGTCTGCACGGCCGTAGCCGGACCTCTAGCCGGACCTCCTTGCCCGGAACGTTGGTGAGCCCGGCGCAGCCCCCGCGTGCGGTGGCGGCCCCCCCCGGAGTACCCACGACTGTAATGGAGTACCCATACCCCGAAGCGATGCCGGGCAGCTTCGTCCCAGGCCCGGGCAGCTTCGTCCCAGGCCTGGGTAGCTTCGTCCCAGGCCCAGGCGGGCAGGGCCCTGGGATGGTCAGCCCCGGGCAAGCCCAGCGGGGCCTCGGTGACATGGGCGGAGGCTGGGCCGGCATGGGACCTATGGCAGGCGCAGGCGGTGCAGGCGGCATGCACGGCGCTTCCGCGTCCCCTATATCCCCTGCCCAGCCTTTCCGCGCCCTCGAGGCTTCCCGCCCCCAATCCGGTTCGGCGCCGACTCGCGATAATGCTCGCGATAATGTGCAGGGGGTGCTGGCCCGATGCCCGGGAAGCCATCACAACTTCTTACCCTCGCGGATCGATGGAGAGGGTAATCGGGTGCACAACCCGCACAACATCGCACGAGACATGTGGGCGTCCGGGAGCGGACCAGATGAATGGTGACTGGCACTGCTTGCTTAGCTTAAAGGATACCTCGCTCAGCTTAGAGGATACCTCCGTCACTTTTTCTGCAGCAGGTTCAATCTGACACCAGTCGTTTATACGGAGTTGTTACTACGTTCTTCATAAGCTCATGTTTAGCTTGGGGTTGCGTATATGTCCCAATGATATTTACTAGAGCGTTGTCATGAGTAAATATATTTACATAAGAAGTGCAGCCGAGTAGTGTTGTCACGAGCAGATCCTGTTTCATGTCGTGAGTATTTGGTGTGCAGCAGGACGCTGTGACCTTTGGCCCTACAGGTGTAGTATTCAAAGTAGGATCGACCACTAGCGGCAGCCATTATTTTGTATTTGGTGGACTTATTGTTTCTGCCCAGACGTACAGTAATCGGACCAACGAAGATAGGATAGGACGCATTGAGCAACGAAGTTTGATAGGAAGTTACGTATGAAGTGTTCTGAGAAGTTGATCCGAGCTGAGAAACTACTCTCAGTTGGTTTCTCGGCTCGGAACGTTGGTGTGGGGTGAACGTACTGAGTCTTTGGTGCGCGTTGTGTACCATTTCGCGTTGTGCAAGGTCCACGCCAGGAGTCATTTCCTCGCCAATGAAACGTGGGATCGCGCACGACGCAGAGCGTAACGTCCCGGAGCGAATTGAGCCATGTTCCATTGTTCTGGCTGACCTTTTGGCGTGGCGGTCCGCTCTCGGGTTTGGCGTGGCGGTCCGCTCTCGTGTCACCCGTGTGTGGACGGCTCGTCTCGAGCGCCGAGGTGCCCATGCCGCTGCCGCCCCGCATGAACAACTTCGATTCCTTCGCTCACGATCCCAGTGCGATGACTTATGATGTCTGATGATAAATGCGATTAGCTCGGGCACTGCTCGAACAGTAAATATGCGTTGCCGGCTAACGGTCACCTTACGCCAGTTGAAACTGGCCAAGCATGGCTTTTGTGCGCAAAGGCGGCGTGGGAAGAACGGGATGTCTACTTGGAATCTTTTATCGGACGGAGATGTTCGCCTGCAACGGTGGATTCAGATATCTCTGTCGCGATTATCCAGCAGGGGTGGTGTGGGGCACCAGACGATTGTGACGACCGTTGAGAGCTCACGGCCTCACGTTTGGGCGAAGACAGCCGTCGCCCGTGCCGTTTTGGTCTCAAGGCACACGTGTTGAGTCGGAACACGTTTTCTCGGTCACATCTTGGCTTTCTTTTCCGTTGTATTTTGCGTATGCGTGCCTGCTTGTACAGTGTGTCGTGCATATGCGCGTCACACGGCTCGCGATGTTTTTTTTTTTTGCGCCAAAGGGTGTACGCCTTGTAATGTCTTCTTGCGCAGACTTGCGCTCATGGAAATTTGGAGATCGTCTTAATTTGTTTTTTGTTACCGGTACTGGTATGTATTTTCCATCTTCTCGTTGCTATTCATTATTGCTGCATTCCCCGTAGCAGAGAATCACTCCATTTTGTCTTCAGCTGTAGCATACATCGAGCGGATCCTTTCGAATTCTAGATTGTGCGTTGCGTGTTAGGCATACGTGTGGGAATTTCTGTTTCGTTGATACGGGTCCCCTAAGGATCTCCTAAGGATCTCCGAAGGATTTCCCAAGGATTCCCCAAGGACTTTCTGGAAGTTTCTAGGAGTGCTTTCTAAGCCGTCTTAGGGCATCACGCGAAGGCATTTGAGTTGCGGATTTGTTAGCTGAGGTTTTGGAAATAGAATACGTGCGGATATCGCGTGATTGTGTTTCCCTACACCCATTTTTGCTACACCCATTTCATTGGATTGTTCGTTTGGCCAAGTTCCCAGTTTCTTATCTCCCCCCCTCAATGCTGGGGCTCATCGGGGTCGCGATGGAAGAGGAGCTAGACCGCGATGCTTTCGCCCTGCTCGTCCGAAGGCTGTTCTTGGCGAAACGGCTTGGGGAGTAATGTTTAGTTGGTAGTGCGACTCGACCAGATTTCTCGAGCCGGAAAGTTTTCTTGCAGGTGTAGTCCAGTCAGGAGCGGGGAGGGGTAATGCGTATGGTGTCCTCACTTGTAAGTTCCCCACATGGCATCTTCGCTTCTGGTACACAGGTGTCGTTGCACAGCGGCTTGTTGGGAAGGTCTTAGATGAGCCCGTGCCGGAGCAGGAGGATGGCTACACCGCGTGTACGGTCGCAAGCGAGTTCGAGGTCTGCCGGACAGGGAGGGGAAGGCAGAAGAGAGGTGCTTCTGCCGCAAATGCCCGCAATGTTTCAGTGAAGGGAGACCGCTTGGCTCGCCGCTCTGCTTTCGGACGATGGCCCCGAAGCGATCTCGGTAGCGCTATCAGACGATGGCTCCGTGGCGGCATCTTAGTGGTTTTTAACAACGGATTCGGCACTTGTGGGTGGCGCTGTCGTACTCGTTTCGTCTCTGGCAAGAAGAGATACAATGACTAGCGCATGCCTGCTCATTTGGCTTGAGGTCGGACTTCGATTGCCTGGACTTCAATGGCCGCCGCGAGTCGAGTATTTGGCAGTTGTACAGCGATACGCAGGTCAGGAAGGACAAAGGGGCTGGCTACATGCGCGGTGTTGCAGGTGAAGGACCGCATTGTTTGGTCATTATATGTCATGACATGTCATTACGCAATTGGTGAGTAGGTTTTCACGGACAGTGGTCTGCAGCTCGGTTCTTGCCTTCATCCTGACTGTGATCCCTATGCGCTCAAACAGTCCCGCCTCTCGTCGGTCCATCGGTCCAGGATCTACTTTGCACGGGCTCCCTCGGGTAGATTCCTCCTTCCGCGAGGCCATCGTTTGGGCTCGAGCCCTGGTCGTGTGGAGTTGTGCGGGGCAGTCCAGTCCAGTCTGACGCGGGGGCGGAGTTCAGCGGTGGCGGACTTGCGGTTTCTCGCAGAGCGCGCCTTTTGTTGGCGCAGACTCACCGCCCGTGTCCCGATTCCGGCAGATAGCCCGATGTAATACGGGGTAAAGGCAGTGGAGTGGAGGTTGGGGAGCGAAGGCAATGATCTTGCGGACACAATGATAGGGCCCTTATTCTAAGGGAGGATTGGTGGGTTTGTAGTGCTCGAATTAAGTTTCGAAAGTTTGCAGCTCAGCCTCTGTAACTTGAGTGCCATTATTGTTTGTGTCACTTTTTGTTCCAAGATTTGCAGCACGCGTGTAGCCGCACACGCTGCAGGTAATCTCCACGGCCCCACCCTGTTCCAGACTGGAGTTATCTTTCGAGTTGGGCATGGTTGACTTTCCAGCCGAGAGGTGAGCGGGAGTCTGGTGACTTGTGCCCGGGAGCTCTCCGCTAAGATCGACCTTGGGCGCGGTGCCAGTGTCCGGAGCGGCCAGTGGCAGGCCGTTCGCGGCATTTTCATGTATTAGAGGCCGCTGCGATGTCGGCAGCTGAAATTTTGCGGCGATGGGGGCGGGCTGGCGGGGCTAGGATGGGTTAGCTGTTTGGATATGTGCTTTCGTGTGACTGCTGTGAATGGACTGATATGTTTGACTCGCTCTAGATTTTTTACTTGTAGACAATTCTTTCTTCAACAATGTTGAGGGTTGAGTTTTTACTTTCTTGACACTTCTTGCCACTTCTTGGCACTTCTTGGCAGTTCTCGTCACTTCTCAAAATATTTCGGCAGCTCTGGGAATTTGTTAGCGCTGTGCGGCAGTGGGGCTTGGGAAGGTTGAGCAATCACTTCATTGGCGTCAACAATGGACACCATTCCGCGCACCAGTCTGGGGGGACCAATATTAGGGCTGAAGCAGAGCCTTCTTATTTGACGGTAGTTTGCCGCAGGGAGGTAGGCACAGCACAGTGCATTGGGAGAACTGTGTTCTAGGCGCGGAGCATGGCGGATGTATATTTCCTACTTGATCACAGGTACCAAAGGTGCTATGTTTAGCAGGCATACTGTTTTTATCATTTTCAATGCAGTTGACATTGAATTTAAGAATCAGTTTGCCGCCGCAGGGTTGGACATGGGTACAAACATTGTCCCAGCGAGTATCCCGTCGTGCACTTGCTCGTGCTTCGTTGCGCGTGGGGGTGGATTTCGGAGCGAGCTTGCAACTGTCAGCGGCCTGGGGAGTTCTGAGAGATTTTTCACGGGCAGGGGTTAGATCATTGCGCATTGCAAATGGCTCGCGTGATGAAAACCTACGTGTCTTTCACAAGTCAGATTTCGTATGTGACGATTTTTCGTACCCGCGTACGTAATGTCGTTCACGCCCACAACGAGTTTCGTTAGTTGGGACATCAGAGAACGCTGGGAAGTTAGCACTTTGATGAATTCCTGGAACTGTGAGGTCGCATGGCCGCTTAGCATGTGGCTTGGAGTCCTCTGGCATGGATGGGCACCTACGTGCGGTATTTCGGTCGCCGTGTGGACCTTACGAGGCCGATTTTGGAGCGAGGGTGACGAG